>Ga0187884_10000037_pt1 | contig 129285 bp, 90 predicted proteins | sample June2016WEW_20_4_FD_132983 | JGI IMG/M metagenome (GOLD analysis project Ga0187884, IMG submission 132983) | Peatland microbial communities from SPRUCE experiment site at the Marcell Experimental Forest, Minnesota, USA - June2016WEW_20_40 | ecosystem: Environmental > Terrestrial > Soil >...
AAATTACACCTTTTCATGTAAAACTACAAAAATTTCTAATTGAACAATATGTACAAGGAAGATTAATTTGTCTTTGCAGTAAAAACAATTTAAGAGATGTATTACAAGTTTTTGAATTAAACAAGAATATGTTGTTGAATTTAAAACATATAACAGCATATAAAATTAATTGGGAATTAAAATCTAAAAACATTATAGAATTAGCCAAAGAATTAAGGCTAGGATTAAATAGTTTTGTTTTTCTGGATGATAATCCAATAGAATGTGCTGAAGTAAAAAGTGCTATTCCAGAAATTACAGTTTTACAGGTACCAAATTCTGAGACAATACCAACATTTTTGCAGCATATTTGGATGCTTGATGTTAATAAATTAACAGAAGAAGACAAACAGCGGAATATGTTATATTTACAAGATCAACATCGTACCAAATATCGAGAGCAAGTTTTTAGTTTAAAGGAATTTATCTCTAATCTTGAGATAGTTATAGATATTTTAGAACCTAATGAACAACATGTTGCTCGTATTGCTCAATTAACTCAACGAACCAATCAATTTAATTTATCTACCATTCGTCTTGATGAGTCAAGCGTTACATTGTTACTAAAACAAACAGAATATTCATGTCGGGTAATTCATGTTAAAGATCGCTTTGGTGATTATGGATTGGTTGGAGTATTAATTTTTAAAATTATGCAAAACAAGCTAGCAGTACAAACTTTTCTTCTTAGCTGTAGAGTGTTAGAACGTGGAGTAGAGCATAAAGTAATTAAGTGGTTAGGTGAGTATGCTATCAATCACGATCAAAAAATTAATAGAATAGAGTTTTTATATAAGCCAACAGTTAGGAATGATCCTGTGCTGCATTTTTTAGAAAAAATCACTCATGGCGCCTCTGTATATAAAAAAGCCGAATGTTTAGATGTTGGACAAATCTTATTTTCTTTAAATGTACACCATGCAGCAACATTACAATTTGATCTGGAAGAAAATCCGTCAAAAGAAGTTTTGATAGATCAACAAAAAAGCCAAGAAGGACAAATAGTTAATAGTGTAAACGGTACCGGGAAACATATTTTTCTGGATGCTACAACTACACTCTATAAAGTTGATCTAATCCAAGATGCCATACAAACGTTTTTACGTAAATCAAGGGAGCAAGCTGGAATTTGTTCTGAATATATGGCTCCTAGCAATGAATATGAACAAAGACTTATAAAAATATTAGAAAATGTTGCAGCGATCAATTCTATAGGCATAAAAGATAATTTTATTCATTTAGGAATTAATTCTATTTTGGGAGTGCAATTTTGCTATGAAGTTTATAAAGAATTTAAAATAGAGCTAAGTTTGCAAGACATATATTGCCATCCAACCATATCGGATCTATCGGTATTGATCTATAAAAAGCATAGAGAACATTATAAATTAAATTATAGTGAAATAAAACTAGCGCTATTATTTGGCAAGCATTATCCACTATCTTTTGCACAATTTCGCGTTTATCTTCTTCATAAAATTATGAGTAATAAATACGCATATAATGTTACAACCGGATTACGTATAATAGGAAAGTTAAATGTAGATAAATTAGAAATGGCAATTAATTTAATTACACAGTATCAAAGCATTCTTAGAAGCGTTATTATCGATAATAACGAAGATAACGAATATAAGCAGGCTATTTTAGAGGTTGCTTTTTCTTTAAATAAAGAAAATCTTTTGGGAGTAGCAACAAATGAAAAAATCACTGAAAGCATAGAACAAGAAGTTAAGACTTTATTTGATTTGCAAAAAGATCCACTTATTCGTGGAAAATTGATAACAATTAATGTTGACGAATATTTGTTGTTAATTTCGATGCACCATATCATATCAGATGAATATTCATGGGATATTTTTTATAAAAAACTGGCTGAATTATATAATATACTAGATAACACAAGCGTAAAAGATCTTGATACAAATAATTTATTGCCAGTCCAATATGTAGATTTTGCAGTTTGGCAACGTGAACTACTATCAGGATGTTTTTTAGAAAAACAGTTGGCATATTGGAAACAACAATTATCTGGAACATCTGGGTTTTTAAATTTACCTACCATGCATCGTCCGTTACAACCAAGCAATAATGGAATAGAATATGCATTTGAACTAGATAATGCCACATTAAAAAATATAGAACAGTTTAGTAGAAGTCAAAATGCATCATTATTTATGTCTTGTTTGACTATTTTGTATGTCTTGCTTTACAAATATACCAACCAAGAAGATATTATTATTGGTACTCCTATTGCTAACAGGCATTATCCTGGCGTACAAAATTTAATCGGATTTTTCGTCAATACCCTACCATTGCGGATCTGTGTTAATGGTGAGCATACTTTTAATGAACTTCTACATAGTGTTAGAAAAGTGGTTTTAGAATCTTATGAACATCAAGATTTACTATTTGAAGATCTAGTCAACCATTTACAAGTTAAACGTAGTTTAAGTTTTCATCCGTTATTTCAAGTAATGCTAGTTTTTAAGGAACTAAAAAAAACAGATCTACAACTTGATGGGTTACAAGTACAGTTTGAACCAATTAAACAAAATACTTCGATATTTGATTTAACTGTTCAAATGGAGGTTAAAAGTAACAATATAAACATAAAATTTATTTACGCTAGCGATTTGTTCGAAGAAAAAATGATAAGCCAAATAGCAAGACATTTTAAAAATTTATTTAATCAAGTTTTATTAAATCCTGAGTGTAAAGTAAGCAATCTTAGAATTTTAGATTATAAAGAAGAGCAAGAACTATTAATGCAATCCATGGGTAAGGAAGTTGGTCGTAGTGATTTTATTATTCACAAACTTTTTGAAAAAATTGTTAACCAAGATCCTGATGCTATAGCAGTTATTCACAGAGATAAAACATTAACCTATAAACAACTTAATAGCATATCAAATAGATTTGGGCATTTATTACGAGAACAATACATTATTTCTAGCAATAAAGTTGATAATGTAATAACCGTTGCTATGGAACCTTGTTTTGGTTTTATAATAAGCTTGCTTGCAATATTAAAAGCTGGTGCTGTTTATTTACCTATAGATATTACCTATCCAGATGAACGTATCAAGTTTATATTAAAAGATGCTAGAGCATTAGCTGTTATTACGCAATCACGCTTTGCTAAAAAATTTCAACAATACCAAATAGATGATTTAAGACTAATAGATTTTTGTGATGATAATTATTATTCGTTACTTAAACCAATGCCAACCACAAATTTAATTAATTTTACTGAGCCAAATGATCTTGCTTATATTATTTACACTTCTGGTTCTACCGGTAAACCTAAAGGTGTTATGATCCAACATTCAGGAGTATGTAATTTAGCCTATGCTAATGAAGAAATATTCTGTTTTAGCGTTCATAAACCTCGTGTACTACAATTTTCTTCAATAAGTTTTGATGTTTCTATTTGGGAAATATTTACAGCATTATTTTCAGGTGGATCACTTTGTTTATTACCTACTTTAGAAGCGCGCTTTTCTCCGGGACAATTAATGCAAACTTGCATTGCACAGAATGTAACAATGGCTATAATCCCTCCAAGCTTATTAAATATTCTGCCAGACGTAGAATTACCTTGTTTACAAACCTTGGTAGTCGCTGGGGAGGCTCCTAGTGCGAACGTCTTACAAAAATGGAGCAAAAAAGTAACACAGTTATTTAATGCATATGGCCCTACTGAGATTACTGTATACTCCAGCATATTTCTTTATAATTCAGCAAGGCCAGCAACGACTATTGGGCGGCCTATAGTTAATACCCAAAGTTACATTCTTGATCCTTATCTTAATTTGACCCCCATAGGAGTTATTGGAGAAATATATATAGGAGGGGTAGGATTAGCTAGCGGTTACTTAAACAATATAACTGTAACAGAAAAATCATTTATTAATTGGCCAAATAAAGATCAACTTAGATTATATAAAACTGGTGATTTAGCTAGATATAATTGGGACGGTAATATTGAATATCTTGGAAGAAAAGATCAACAGATCAAGTTATATGGGTACCGAATAGAGCTAGGAGAAATCGAAGTATCATTAAATTTACAGCCAGAAATTAAACAATCGTTAGTAATGTTACGAGAAAATTCCTGCAACCAAAAACAATTGGCTGCATATTTTACTACTTTAACTGAAGTTAAAGATGAACCATCAAAAATGGCTCTATATAAAAAAATACAAATAAGCTTAAGAGAACATTTGCCTCATTATATGATCCCAAATCGAATGATATTAGTAGATCATTTTCCACTAAATGATAATGGAAAAATTGATCTAAAAGCACTGCCAGATCCATTTGAAGTTAAAGATCAATTACAAGTATATGATGAACAATATGTATGTAAAGATCCATTACAGTTTATATTAGTAAATATATGGAAAAAATTATTAAACCTTGAGCAGATTAGTATATATGAAGATTTTTTTGCTCTAGGTGGAAATTCTATTTTAGGTATGAAGTTAATCTTAGAAATACGAAAAACATTTAATCAAACTTTATCAATAAATAATATATTTAAAAATCTTACTATTGAAACTCTATCTCAACTAATACGTGAAAATATTGCAAATGAATTAAATTGTTGTCCTAATATACCTTATGCTGCCTGCTTATTTCCTATTAATAAGGGACAAAGTAATAATAAACCTTTATTTCTAGTACACCCTTTGCTAGGAATTGCTACTCCATATATGGCTTTATCAGGTTTGGTGGATCGGCCAATATATGGCATCAATAATCCTTATTTTGCTCAAGATAATAATTTTACAACTATTGAATCAATGGCTAATTTTTATATTAATGCTATAAGTTTGGTACAAAATGAAGGACCCTATTATATAGGTGGATGGTCTTTTGGCGGAATTGTAGCTTTAGAAATGGCACATCAATTAAAAGCTCAAAACAAACAAGTTGAAGTAGTGTTGTTAATAGATAGTTATTTTAAATCTAGCTCTCAAATTGTTTTATTTGATGATACTAAGCTTCTAGAAAAATTAAACATAATAAAACCGTCTGTAGAATATGATAGTTTACAGTTAGAAATTACTGGCAATCTAAGATTATTAGAAAAATATACACCTAAAAAATACTATGGTCGCGCAGTGCTATTAAAAGCTCAAAATGATATTAAAGTTATTACTGAAAATAGTGTGTTTAACAACCTGGAACATATTATAGGTTCGGAAATAGAAGTATACAGTATACCTGGTGCTCATCAAGAATTATTCGAAGAACGAAATATAAAAGAATTATCTATTAAACTTCAATATGCTTTAGATCATCCTTTTATTAGCAAAGAGAGCGGATCTTCTGAGATTTTACATCAGTTTTCAGCAATGTCTTTAAATGAAGAGTATTCTGTTATTATTCCTTCAGAGTTAATCAAAACATTACCCTTAAAACCATAATAAATTTCTTCTTTTGAAGCACAATAACCATAATTTGCTTCTCCTTTAAATATACAGCTAGTTTGTGAAAAAATTAAAGTTAAAAAATTACCGATCTATCACTGGTTGAGGAGCAAAGGAACTGGCTAGCTTTTTAATAATAAAAAATACCGGTAATCCTAATAGGGTAGTACCTATAAAAAAAGTAGTCCAATCGGTATAATTAGCACATAATCCTGATCCACTAGAAAGCAACGTACGGGTTAATGAACTAAACGACCAGATTAAAGCAAATTGACTAGCAGCAGCGCCTTTTTTACATAGGCTAGACACATAAATAACTAAAATGGTTGCTGCAAGTCCACAACATAAACTATGTACAGTTGTAGCTATTATAAGCATTTGAATATCGTGCCCGGCTATTGTAAGCCAAGTATACATAAATGGAGATAATAATTGGATGGCCGCACCAATTATTATGCTACGAAAAATACCCAAACGACTGGTTATAATTCCTCCTAAGAATCCGCCGAAGATCATTAATAAGGTTCCATAAAGTTGAGAAATATTGGCTGTTTCAATAGCGGTAAAATCTAGCGCTTTTAATAAAGGGCCTTTCATGGCATTTGGAATGGTGTCTCCTACTTTATAAAAGAAAATAAATAAGATAATTAACCAGCATTCTTGGCGTTTAAAAAAGTCTAATAAACTTGCCGCTACAGATTTTAAATGTTCTATTGGGCTTGGTAAACTAGATCTAGTAGTTCGTTTAATTCCATTAGGTTCTTGAACTATTAGAGTAACTATTGGTCCAATTAGTAAGGTAATCGATGCTACTAAAAAAGTTGTAGACCAACCATGGGCTTTCAATAAATATAGAGGGATAGTACTGCCAGTTAATATGCCTATACGAAATCCAGTTAACGAAAAAGTTGAACCTATTGCTAATTCATTTGGCTCTAGTCTTTCTAGTCTATATCCATCTAAAGAAATATCTTGGCTAGCTGCTAAGAAGACACAGATAGTTGATATTATAAATAACAGTACAGGATTATTTGGTTTTAAAATTAGTCCAAGACTAGCAACGAACAAACCTAGCTGAGTGACTAACAGCCAGCTACGACGATGTCCTAACCAGGACTTTAAACCAGGAATGGCATAGTAATCCATTAGGGGAGCCCAAAGTATTTTTAATGAATAAGGCAAGCTATTTAGGAATAATATCCCAATGGAGGCTGCCGAAAAGCCAGAAAATGCTAAGGCTATAGTAAGCGTGCTACTAAGTAAAATAAAAGCCAGGCCAGAATTAAAACCTAAAAAAGCCAGCGCAATTAGATGTGGTTTAAAAAAAAAATTATTAGATTTAGTTGTCATAGTTAGTTGGTCCAAGTTATTTGATCTAGTTTTGTCTAGAATAATTTATAATTCATATAATAATCATATATTTTTTATATGTCTATTAGGATTAACTTAATATGATAACAGCCTCTAACTATCAAGATTTATTAAAAATTTTTGCAATGATAACTATGATAATAGATCACCTAGGTTTATATTTTTTTCCTGAGTATAGTTTAATGCGGTTAATAGGACGTACAGCCATGCCAGTTTTTTGTTTTTTTGCTGGGTATAATTTTAAAGAACAACCAAAATCAAAAATATTATTGTTTGGAATATTACTTTATTTAATAACTACCATTTTACTTAAGCAATTTACCGCTGGTAATATTTTGATTTCTATTTATATAGGGCAATGTTATTTATGTTTGTTTCGCAATAAATTACACAATATTATTGTTGGTTTTATGCATATTGTTATTCTAGGAGTATTGGGTCCCGTTACATGCTTTTTTAGTGATTATGGTAGTTTAGCTGTAGCTATTATGGTGTGCGGATATCTTGCTGCAGAGCATGCTGCAGAGCATTTTAAAATGGCTGTTTTTATTTCTATAGTGTTATCTATATTACACACGTTCATAATGTTTAAATTTTCTAATATTTATTTAAAAACAATAATTATTTTGGGAGCATTAGAATATTTTTTAATGACTATAAAAACATTTGATCAAGAAATTTTGTTGAATATAAATATAAGTGTAATTAGTCGTAATATGATATTTATTTATGTGTTGCATTTAATAATTATTCAACTGATTTTTTTTAGTATGTTTTAATCTAAAGTTTTATTATATCTTTTAAATCCTAAAAAAATTATAGTTAACATGAAAAATAATAAACAAATTATTTCGCTAATAACTTCTGCTAAACCATTGCCTTTTAATAATATACCGCGGATAATTCTTAGAAAATGAGTAAGCGGTAATATTTCACCAATTATTTGCGCCCATCCTGGCATACCATAAAAAGGGAACATAAAACCAGATAGTAAAACAGATGGAAGAAAAAAGAAAAAGGTCATTTGTATTGCCTGCATTTGATTTTTTGCGATAGTAGAAAAAGTAATTCCGACACTTAAATTGGTTATTACGAAAATAAATATACAACATAATAATAACAACATATTTCCTTCCGTAGGGATTTTAAATAGAAATTTAGCAAATATTAAAATAATACCAACTTGAATATAACCGACTATAATATATGGGATAATTTTACCAAACATAACTTCTAATGGCTTGGCAGGTGTTGCTAGTAGATTTTCTAGAGTTCCACGTTCGCGTTCTCTAGTAACTGCAATTGAGGTCATCATAATCATAGTCATAGTTAAAATAACCCCGATTAAGCCAGGTACAACATTATATTGAGTAATTTCTTCAGGATTATAGTTTTTGTGAATATTAATATCAAAGGCAGCAGGAGGGGTTTTTAGAAAAGCAAGTGGACCTTTAAAATCATGATTAAGTGCTATTTGATTAAGATAAAATATTGCTCCTAATGCGTTACTGGTGGCGCTCGGATCGCTAGCGTCTGCTTCTATTAAAATAGCCGGATGTTCTTTTCTTAGTAGTTTTTTAGAAAAATCAACCGGTATAGATATAATAAATTGAGCTTTCCCTTTTTTTAATAGATCTATAGCTGTCTGTTCATTAGCTATATTAGGCATTATTCGAAAATAATTACTATTTTTTAAGGTTTGCACAATACTTCTAGAAAACATGCTGTTGTCGGCAGTTATAACCGCTGTTGGTAAATTTTTAGGATTAGTATTAATAGCATACCCAAATATTGTTAACTGGATTAAAGGCATTAGAATGATCATGGCGAAAGTTAATCGGTCACGACGCATTTGAATAAATTCTTTAATTATAATAGCTAAAAAACGAGTTACTGAGAACTCTGGAAAACAATAATTTATCATATAATATTTTCTTTTATATTATCCATTAAATTAATAAATACTGATTCTAACGTTGGCAGGTTAAATTTTTTAGTCAGTTCTAAAGACGTACCAATGGCAATTAAATTTCCATAAGCAATATACCCTAGCCGATCGCAATGTTCAGCTTCGTCTATATAGTGGGTGCTTACTAATATAGAAACGTTATTATTAGCAATGGTACGTATTTGTTCCCAAAATTCACGGCGTGCTTTTGGATCGACACCAGCAGTAGGCTCGTCTAATAAAAGTATTTTTGGATGATGTAATAAACAAGCAGCTAGAGCTAAACGTTGTTTCCATCCGCCAGACAATGTTCCGGTTAATTGATTAGCATATTGAGTAAGTTTTAAATTAAATAAAGTATTGTTAACGGCAGCATGTCGATCGGTAATTTGATATACTCGTGCCATAAAATCTAAATTTTCTTTTATGGTTAAATCGTCATAAAGACTAAATTTTTGTGGCATGTAGCCTATTTGATGTTTAATTTTTGAAGTTTCTTTAATAATATTAAATCCACAACAATGACCATTACCGCTATCTGGTATTAATAAGCCACACATCATACGAATAGCTGTAGTTTTACCGCTACCATTTGGTCCTAAAAATCCAAATACTTCTCCAGGTGCTATTTGCATAGTTAAATTATTGACTGCGCATTTTTTATTAAAATATTTAGTAATATTTTGTACATCTATTGCTGGAGTTATATTCATAATTTTTCTACCACTAAATCTACTGGTTGTCCGGGATGTAAAATAGTTGAATATTGAGCGGGAATTTTAGCTTCTATTAAAAACATTAGCTTTTTTCTGGCATTATTACTAAAAATAATTGGTGGTGTGTACTCTACTTCAGTAGATTTATAGTTTATTGAAGCTATTATGACGCCTTTGTGGGAATCACAAAAAATTCTTACATTTTGGCCTATTTTAATAGAAGAAATATCTTGCTCTGGCACAAAAAAGCGGACTTTTAGATTGTCGGCAGGAAGTAGCGTAATAACTGGTACGCCACTTGCGATCCATTCGTTTGGTTTATATAAAGTATCTTGAACAAAAGCTTCTATATTGGTTGATATGGTTTTTTTCGATAGTCTATAAGCAGCTTCTCGTAAATTAGCTTTAGCATCTTCTAGATCGGCTTTGGCAGCAATAATTTCGTCAACCCTAGCCCCTGATTTAGCAGTTCGAATTTGGGCATCAGCCGCGATTAGTTCTTCTTTAGTTGTTTTATAAATGGTATACGATTCGTCGAATTGATCTTGAGTAATTGCTCCAGCCTTTACTAGTTTTTTATTACGGTGAAGGCGTATTTCAGCTAGAGCTAAAGAATTATTTATTTGTTCACGTTTAGCTATTAATACTTCTATTTCATCAGGACGTTGGCCTTTTAAAAGATTATCCAGATTAGCTTGTTTCAGATCTACAACTGCTTGGGCTTGTTGTTTAGCGTATAATTCATTGTTAGCCTCTAAAGAGAATAATAATTGATCTTTTTTAACGTATTGACCCCTATCTATTGCTAAATTTTGTAATCTTCCAGAAATTTCTGCAGAAATTTGTACAAATTCTCCTTCTACATAGCCAGTGTAGGTATTATTTGATTTTTTAGAGCAGCCATAAAGAGCAGCTATAAATATTAATATATATAGAATAAATTTGTGCACAGTTTAATATTAGGGTAGATAACTTGGTTGTTCAATGCCCATTAAAATAGAAGTTCGTTGCTTTTATAAAACATTTCGACCGCCAACCAAATAAATTGTTTGGTGTATTATATGGTTTATGAAAAAATTTTAAAAATGACAGTTTTAATTTCTGATAACTGTTCTTTTCGGAAGTGAACCAATTGTTTGCGCAGGTTACCAACTCACCCTTGGTTTGCGGCTTATTGTAAGGAGTTCCGTTGTTTTCTTTAGTTGCTGGTTACCATTATGATCGGTTGTAATGGTTAATCCACCAGAAAAAGCTGATATTGTGTTTAATAGCTCTAATGGAAGAGGAGAAACAAGTTGTCCTTTCTTGATGCTGTATAGTATAGCTTTTAGTTCTCTCTTTTGGTCATTATATTTTTGCATTCGTTGTTCTGAAATTTGATTCAGTTTTTCCAATTCTTCAGAAGTAAATTCTTCTTCGGTAATTATGAGCTTCTTAAGGTGATTGCATGCTGATAATCCTTGGCATAAAGCATCAAATGTATCGTTATGCTCCTCAATCACGTCATACCGCCCCTCAGAAGGATAATAAAAACCATTTTCAGTAATATTTAATACAGTTACCCTAGCGTGTTTTATAGCCACAAATAGTCGTTTCATAGTAATGGCTGTAAGGCGACCTATATTGGTTTGTGTTAAGGATAATTTTTGCAGGGCGCTTCTTCTTATAAATTCAAAAAACATTTGTAAACCTTGTTCATCATCTATATAGTCGCTCCATGCTTCGAAGCAAGCTCGTTTTAATCCTAATTTAGATAATTTATTTTCCGCCAAAGCATCATTTAATTGTTTAAATTTAGTTGTGTTTGTTGAGATCTTCCAAAACGTATTTATGGCATCACCACTTAAGTTTAAGGAATTTAAAAATGGACAACAGGCTTTTAAAAATTTTAGTAATACTTGCCAAGCTTCATTTTTCCAGTGTTGACCACCCATGTCACCTAAACTAAGTTTTTTTAATGGTGTGTGCCGAGTCAAAATGGCCTCTATTAATGCTTGTAGTCGCTGATGATTAAGTAAATATAGTTGGCAATCAGATAAATCTACTTTTTCTAGATTTGGCATATATTTAATAGCGTTACAAATTTTATTAAATTCTTCATCGCTTAATCCATGCAGTCTTGGAACTCCATATGTGTGCCAGGCTGTTATGACTAGCTTTGTTATGTTATTGAAGTCTTCTGGTGAAAAATCCAATTGATGTCGTAGATGCCGTATAGGCTGGTTTAACTCTAATACCATGTGCATAATAGGCTTCCCTTTTCATTTAAAGTATTATTTTAATAGTTTGTTTATTAATATGATATTAAAGAGAAGCTACAATAACAACAGAATACACTCGAATTTTTCTTGACAAATCTCTTTTTGCGATATAATCTATCTATATTTGAGATATGGTTATGCATGTAATTTCGCCGCGAGCTATTCGTGATGCCCAAAGCAAACACCATCATTCAGCCAGTGCCTTGACCGCCTGGTTAAGATTGCTAGAGGCCAACAATTTTAAGAGCTTTGCCGAGTTAAAACAGACCTTTAGTAGCGTAGATAAAGTAGGTAAGTTCTGTGTTTTTGATGTTGGTGGTAACAAGCTAAGGATCATTACTGTCATTCATTTTAATCGCGGTAAAATTTACGTGAGAGCGGTATTAACCCATAAAGAATATGATCAAGGTTATTGGAGCAAATTATGAACAAGCAACTATCAGAAGTTATCAAGCATTGGCAGCATATTAGCCCAATCGTGGGTGAACCTAAGACCAAGAAGCAATATGAAGCGCTGCTTAAGCAATGGGAACAGCTAGTGGAGCTGGTTGGGGATGATGAAAAACACAAGCTGGTCGGATTACTAGAAGTGGTTAGCCATTTCTTGGAACAATATAACCACAAACACCAATCAGCAGCACCAAAAGCTAGCGGTTTGGAGGTTTTAAAGCTACTAATGACAGAGCATCACCTACGTCAACAAGACTTAACTGAGCTTGGTAGCCAAGGAATAGTTTCAGAGATTTTAAGCGGCAAAAGACGGCTAAATATTAGACAAATCAAGGAGTTGGCAGCCAGGTTTAAAGTTACGCCGGCTTCATTTCTGTAATTGCTGATAAATGGTATTATTAGTATAAGTAACAAATAAGTTTATTTTGATTTATTATGGGCTTTCACATAAGACTTTAAAACGGCGTTAATTTTAGTTTGGTAGCCTTTGCCTTGGGTCTTAAAGAAATCAATTACTTCTGGCTCTAATCTGATCGTTTATGTACTTGTCTAAATTAAGGCCAAAATAATCTAAATCAAATAGATCGCATAGTAGCTCATTTTCTTTCCTGGATAGCAATCCGTTCGCCGCAATTTGTTTAGTTCTAAGATAAGCGTATACCTTTATTATTGGGTCGGCATAAGGGAAGATGGTATTTATAACTAAACTATCGGTTTCACCATCGGTATATTGTAAAATTTTCGTTCTTACGATAGGCGTTAACGATAGGTATTCTTGTTCGCAAATGACTTTATTACTGCCTACAGGTATAAAAATCATGATTATAGATATAGATCTCCGCTCACTGTTTGCTGTTTAAATGACTGCTAGGCCTTTTTAATTATAGCGTGCAATCGATAATCAACCGTCTGTAAGAAGAAGACTTTTTGAAGCACCAACACCTGATTTTTTTGACATGTTAAGCAGAGAGCTCGAAAATCCTGGTAATGTACCAACTACCAGCTCATCTCGAAGAACAGTTGGTAGATTATAATAATAAAGCACAACTGATACTTGCTATACTTTTAGAAAACATAGACTCCTCCTCTTGCTATAAAAATAATGTAAAGAAATCACCCGTTAATCATAAATTCCTGTTAAAATTAAGGTTTTTCATCCTTTGGATAATTACTGTTGTTTTATAAAACAACGATAGCATAGTTAGTATAAGGAATCTTTTTTGTTTATGCTTGGAAACAACTATTTTCATTAAACAGTTTGATTATTTAGATTTAGCTTTGGTTTTTGTGCTAGCAACAGGTTTTGTCGTTTGCTTTTTAGGTTTGCTCACTTTTTTGGAAACAGTTTTTTTGGTGGTTTTTTTAACAATACTACGTTTTACGCTTGGTTTCTTGGAGGTAGTAGATTTGCGTTTAATAGAAGATGATTTTTTAGTACTCATTTATATGTTCCTTAAATAAAAAAATTAATATAATTATAGTTAACATAGTATAAATCTTTAAATTATTAATTGATACAATTGGATTCTAGAAATTTAATCTTTGGGGGAATCCGATGAGCTTAATGAAAACTAATGCTAAGGTTCTCCTGTTTGGTGTTTCTGAGAACTGTGATTGTTGGGCTTATAAAAATTAGGCCTTAATTTTTTTATAATCTTCTAAAATTTCGTTAATAATTTGTTCGATTACAGAATTTGCTAAATTTTTAGAGGAGGTTTCTAATTCGCCTTTACTAGGACCTTCGAATACTGCTAAGCGTTTTTCTACATCTTTAGCAGCAGAGCCGTTTGGGTATTTTTGAGCAAGAATTTTTCTTGCATTAGTTGCGCCAATATGGTCGTATAATGCATTTCTAATACGTACATCTTCGGCAGTAGTATTAAATGCCCATAATTCCATTGGACCAATGGTATTGGTAATTAGCTGAGTGTTAATACCTTCTTTGGTAGAAAATTGTGCTAAAAACGTTGAACCATCTTGTCTTGGTCCGTGTACCTTTTTTTCTAAAGCTAATTTAGCAGTATCAGATAATCCAAAAATTTTAGCAGATTTATCGATCGCTTGCTTTGGGCCAGCATCCATTATAAATATTGCAGTGGCGAATTCGATCATTACTGGATCAAAATCATCTATAGATTGGGATAATAAAGCAACTTGTACACCCCACTTTCTACCTTCTCTCATGTCAACAATTACTTGGTCTCTTACGGCCTTAGCTTTGGAAGTACGATGAAATTCGTCAAATACTATACGTTTTGGATCTTCTCTAATTTCTTTAATACGTTTTTTATGATGTTCTTGATATAATTGTGGCATTTCTTTAACGTGATCTTCTATTAGATAATAATTTTTTGCTAAAATATATCTGGCTAGCATATACATAACCGCAGTTTGGCGATCGGCTGCTTCCCCGCCAGATTTAGCGACTTCATCTAGATCTAAAGATATAACGCGTGCTTCACCTAAATCAAAGCTAGTGATTTCAGATAAAATAGGGTACTCACGAATAGAAGAAGATATCATTCTACCGAAAGCATTAATTAATTCTTCACCGGTTGGTGTTTTAATTTTTCCGTATAAATCTTCTATATTTGAATTACGACATATTGAAGCTGCATCAGCTAATAATGGTGTAGCATAGCGTTGCGTGATGGTTGCTAAATGTGTTTCTCCTTTTTTAAATAATAAATCTGTTATTTCCCACCATGTTGTATGCGGATCTGGAGTAAATGGTAGTGTTTGTAATTTTTCATCAATAGTAGTGTTTAAATTGGCAGCGTACAAATTTGGTGTGTTCTCGTCACTAAATTTTTTGTACATTTCATCTACGATTAAACCAACCATATCTGTAATACCGTCGTAAGGTTTTTCTGAACCTACCGGGGTGGTTAATAGTGTTAAAAAATTAACTAAAAAAGCTCGTTCTTGTGGAGATGGGTAGCGACAGCCTAGTTGAGTATCGAAAGGATTAATAGACATAGATTTGATCATACGTAAACGATGGTATGCTGCAAAATGTTGTTGTTCTTTAGGTAAAGATTCTTTTATTAACGAAATTAAACCACTGCTAGAAGGGCCTATATCTATAATTGCAATTCTTGGTAATCTAGTAATACCAGCAGATAGGCATAAAGCTAAATTTATTGAATTGGATAATATTGATTTACCAGAACCAGGTCTAGCGTAAATAATATCAATCCATGTGGTTTGTAAAGTAGATCCTGGTTGGTATGGCCAGACTTTGCCATCTGGAGAACGAAATAAAATTGCGCCTTGTACCCATGGTGATGTTGGTCTGGTTAAAGGGAACATATAAGTTACGTGGGAAAGTGGAGCAACGGATGTTGCTGCAACGCTTTCATTGGTTATGCCTAAAGCACTAGAAATAATGCTTGCTAATGCGTCTCCTGATATTTCTGAAGTTTCAGTATAACCCCAACTTTGTAAAGCTTTAGCTAGCTCAGATATTCTTCTTTTAAGCAAAGGTTCTTCATTATCTAAAGCCCAAGTAGTGGCAGTGATTTTTAATTTTACAATAGCTTCGTCGGTATTATTGTGTAAGTATTTTAAATAATTTATAGATTTATTAATAAGTTTATTATTTTCTGAAGCAAAACTTAATAAAGAAGCTACAGTAGATTTAAGGGTTAGAGATTCTACCCCACCGCTTTCTACCCAGAAAGATATGCGCCACGGTAAACTATAATGTTCTAATCTGTGTAATAAAGTAACAAAAGCTATTAATTCTTTGGGAAATAAATCTATAAATACAGAGCCGTAAATTCTATCGCCAATTTTGGCAATACGTAAATCTTTAATAGTGGCGTCTCTAGGAATTAACTGTTTGTATAGAGGAGGCCAAAGTATATCAGATATAGTACCAGAAAAATTTTTTGTTTCACGAACTGGAATTTGATCTCCTGGTAAAAATGGTTGCCAAGAATCATCGGTAAAATCAGGATCTATACTTTTGCGGATTGCTAAGCAAGCAGCGTGTACTTCTAGTTGAGCACACGAAAATCCTACGTCGTTTAAACTATTGATAGTTAAATTAACAAAAGTGTTGTGGTTTTCACGCATTTCTGGAATAGATGCTAAAAAATTTTGAGCATTATCCATTAATGGAATTTTTTGTTCCTTAAATTGCTCTGCTCGATGTTTTTGTACTTGTTCTGTTTGGACTTTAGACATAGAGGTTGGCATAGTCCATAAAACCAAATACATTTCTTCATTATGACAATAATTTTCTAAAAAATTGACTTTTTCATTAAATAAATCTTCTAATTTTAAATTAAGTCGTTCAGCGGTTTCTCTGGCTGGCGATAAGATATTGTTTAGGTGTTGCTTTATATTTTCTGTATCGTGTTTAAAAAATAATTGTATACCATGTCCTTCACGACTAAGAGCAGTTTTTAAGCTAGTAGTTAATTCACTATGAATATGTTCAAATTCATCAGGTCCAACTAAATATTTTATTCCATTAATTTTAACGATAGAAACTAGCGATCCATCTCTAGCTACTAAATTATAAGTATCTTCTGCGCTTTCTAGTTTACAATAAGATTCTGCCCATTGGCCAAACGAAACGCCAACCCAGCCAAGTAAGCCATCAATGGCATTAATAATTGGATCTAATATGTTCACAATAAATCTTCTAAATTTAAAATTGCTTGTAACAATAGAGGATAATTTTTAATTTCTACATTTTCTAGCCAACTTAAATGTTCTTGGATTTTTAGTGTAGCTTCTGGAGCCCAGAATACTAGCTTTAAAGTTTTATTAAAAGCAGCTAAAGCTTGTTTATACAAGAATTCATTATTTTGTGCAAATGCTAGTTTTACTTGTTCTAAGTAAATATTTAATACTTCTATTGTAAAATAAGAAGTTTTAGAAAGAGGGTTATTAGATTTAGAATCAATAAAAAGATCGCTCATTTCTACTTCAGGAAATTCTGATTTTTGTAATTGTTCTAGTAGTTGTTGTAGTTGAGTGATTTTTTGAAATACTTCTTGGGTAGTTATATTATTATCTTCGTTTAATAAATAATTATATTCATCTTGTAAGTTATATAATATTGGGTTTAACCTAGTATCATTAATTTTAATTAATTTATTAATAGCTTGTTTTAATAGTTCTTTAGCTAGAGGTTCTCCTTTATTTAAAATTAATTCCATAGCAGCTAAAGTTGTTAATCGTAAAGTTGAGCGTAATTGGTAGCCTGGTTCGGTAGCCTCAACCTGACCTATACTGTTAGCTAATTCAGTAAATTTTTGTTGTAGCCGTTCAGTAGAAGATGTTAATTGTTGAGTTATAGTTTCTATGTTTTGCAAACTATTTTTTTGTAATTGACCTAAATTATATTCTAAACGGCTAATTTTAGAAGCTGTAGTCGTTGATTTTTTATATAACTTCCAATTAAGTCCACATGACATTATAAATATAATGCTTATTAATGAAGCTATAATAAATGTTTTATATTTTTTGATAACTAATATAATTGTTGTATTTGGTATCATTGGTAGCCTAGTATTTTTTTAAAAAATTTACCTAAATCTGTTATTTCTTTATCTATAATAGTATGTTGCATTGGATATGTATGCCATGTTGCAGTATATTTTAAAGATTTTAATACATCGTACGATTTTTTTCCTAAATAAAACGGTACAACAGGATCAAATAGACCATGTGCCATAAAAATTGGGGTATGTTGGTTGGAAGAATTTTTTTGTTGTGGTAAAAAATTACTCCATGGTAGGTAGCCAGATAGGCAAATAACCCCACCCAATTGATTGTCGAATCTTAACCCAGTATGTAACGCCATGGCACCACCTTGTGAAAAACCAGCAAGAATAATACGATTAGGGTTGATACCTTGGTCCATTTCTCTTCTAATTAAGTTATTAATTATAACCTGGGATTCTAAAATACCATCATGATCTTCTTGATTGTTAGTATCACAGTTAAGGCTATTGAAGCATTTAATATCGTACCAAGCGCGCATTTTCATACCATTATTTACAGTAATGGATTTAACTGGAGCATTAGGAAAGATAAAACGTATGGAATGATTTTGTGGTAAATTAAATTGTTCAGTAATGGGTAAAAAATCTTCCCCTGCAGCCCCTAGGCCATGCATCCAAATGATACTAGCGTTTGCTTGTACTTCTGGACTTACCTCTACAGTATCAATAGTATTGGCCGACATTTAACCTCCATCCATATGTTTAACGATTATTATAGCTTAAAGCTCTTATTAGGTTAATTTAAATTCCAAATTAAATCCTAGTAATTTTGTTAGATTTTTAAAATTAAAAATTATTTATAATATAGCTATATGGTCATAGTTGAGGTCAAGTTGACTTAATTGCCCGTGCAGCTACAATCAAAGTTAGAAGGCTTAAAAATAATAATAATAATAATAATAAAATTTTATGCAAATCAATAATAGTAACATAAAAAAATACTTAGAATTTTTTGGGGTAATTACAGATCCTATTATTGGTATAGACTTAGGTTCGTCCGCAGTTAAGGTTATGGAGTTAACTAAAAAAAACGATCGTTACTGTATACAGAATTTTGCAGTAGAGTATTTACAGGTTGGAAATATTATAGAAAAAAATATTAGAAATAAGGAAGCGGTAACTAAAGCCTTAACTAAGGCGTTAGCCAAATCTAAAATTTCTAGTAATTTAGGGTGTATATGTATACCAAGTTCTGCAGTAATATCAAAGATTATTCAATTAGAACTTGGCATAAGCGACAAAGAAATATCAAATGAAATAGCTTTAGAAGCTGATCGTTATATCCCATATGAGTTAGACGAAGTTAATTTAGACTTCGAAGTGTTAGGTCCTTCTAAAACTGGTAATAATTTAATGGATGTATTATTAGTTGCTAGCAAAAAAGAGAATATTAATACTCGTTTAAGCATTTTAGAAGATGCTGGCATTAATACAAAAATTGTAGATGTAGAGTCATTATCCTTGGAAAGGGTTTTTAGTAAATTAGTTGTTAGAGATTTACCAGAACAAGGAGTAAATAAAGTAATAGCATTATTAGATGTTGGAGCAACTAGTACCAGCTTAAATATTTTTGATGATTTACGTTCTGTTTATACAAAAGATCAAGCTTTTGGTGGGCAGCAATTATTAGATGAAATTCAAAAACGTTATGGATTAACGCTACAAGAAGCTATTTTAGCTAGAAAATATGGTGATTTACCAGAAGATTACAATGTTGATGTTTTGGAACCGTTTCGTGTAAAGATAGCACAACAAATTGTTAGGTCGTGTCAGTTGTTTTTGTCTTCTTCTGAATATAAAAAAATAGATTACATAGTTTTAACGGGTGGCACTAGTAATTTAGCTGGTATAGATGATTTGGTTAGAGAGTTGTTACAGATAAAAGTTTTTATAGCTAATCCTTTTCCCAGTATGGCAGTAGCAGATCATATTGTGGCTGAAGAGTTAAACGATGTTTCTGCAGGGTTATTAACTTGTTGTGGCTTAGCGCTTAGGAATTTTCAGGAGAGAACATGAGTAACATTAATTTATTACCATGGCGAGAAGAAAGAATATTTTATAAAAACAATGTTTTTTTCTTATGTTGTGCAATTGTTGCTGTTGTGTCGGTGGTGGTTATGTTGTTTGTTAATGGATATGTGGAGTTATTAATAAATGCTCAACACGGTAATATTGAGTTGCTTAATAAAGAGATCAGCTTTTATCAAGAAAAAATTAAAGAAATAAATGGGCTTAAAGAACGTAAAGAAATGGCGTTATCTAGAGCAGAAATTATTAATTCTTTACAAGCTAAACGAAGTTATTTAATTAGAATTTTAGAAGGATTAGTTAGATCCGCGCCGGATGGTCTTGTTTTCAATCAAATTGATATGAAAGATACTACTTTACTTATAACTGGAGAATGTGAGTCAAATTCGAGAGTTTCGTTGTTTATGCGTAATTTAGAAGGATTGAAATATTTTTCTAATCCAGCATTACAAGAAATAAAAGCACCACAAAGTGCAGCTGAACATGTGGTTTCCTTTGTTTTGCAAGTTAAAGTGTTGTGGTAACAGTATGGCTAAAAACAGTATTGATGAATTAAATATAAAAGAAATAGGGATGTGGCCACTAGGCTTTAGAGTGTTAGCGTTGAGTGGTGTTGCTATTCTAACTATTGTTTTATCATACTTATTAATATCAAAAGATAATATTAATAGTTTGTTTTCATTACAGTTGCAACAATATAAATTGCGGAATACGTTTGTTGATAGTTATAGTCAAGCCGTTAATTTGGATGCGTATAAAGCTCAAATGATTGATATTCAAAAAATGTTGCAAGGTTTGTTGCAAAAATTGCCAGGACAAGGGGAGATTCCGGCATTATTAGAGGATATATCTCAGCAGGCACTAGCTGCAGGCTTAGAGTTTGAACTAATTAAACCTGAAGAACCAATAGATAAAGGTTTTTATTTTGAACAACCAATTAAAATGAGTTTAAATGGAAAATATCATGGTTTTGGAAGCTTTATAACCGGGTTATCTAAATTAACAAGGATAGTTACGTTGCATGATTTTTCTATTAAAAGAAAGTCAGGGGCTAAAGATAGTTCAATATTAAACATGGAAGTGTATGCTAAAACTTATTGGTACGTAGCTAAGGAAAAGCTATGAAAAAATTAAAATTAATAATACAAATTTTAATTAGTGTTTTTTTAGTATCTTGTAGCACAACAAACATTGAAGTTAAAAAGTTTATTTCAGAGACAAAAAAAATGAAAAAAAGTAGCATACAACCATTACCGCATTTAACAGAATATGAACAAGTTGTTTATTCTGCTGTTAATTTGCGAGATCCGTTTACTCTTCCTCGTCCAAAAAACGCTGTAGTTGCAGTAAATAAACCTACTCTAGTTGAAGTGGTTAAAACACAGCAGAGAAGGCCAGATTATGATCGTCCTAGAGAATTTTTAGAGAAAGTATCATTAGATAGTTTAATTATGGTTGGTACAATACAGAAAAGAGGAGAGATGTGGGGGTTGGTTGTAGATAGAACTGGAATTATTCATCGTGTAAAAGAAGGTAATTATTTAGGGGAAAATTCTGGCAAAATCATCAAAATTACAGAAGATAGTATTTATATTGATGAAACTATTTCTGATGATCAAGGTGGTTGGATGGATCGAAAAGCTAACTTAAGCATTAATAGTAAGCAGTGATTTTAATAATATTGTGGGGGAATAATAATGAAACTTAATAAACGTATTTCCTTGGTATGGGTAATTTGGATTTTAGCAATAGCATTTAACGTTGCTGTCGCTAAAAAGAACACTAAGATTGAACAGATGGTAAAATTACAAGATGTAATTGTAGAAAGTGGTTCTAATGATAGTGTGCAAGTAACGTTGCAATTTTCTGATTTACCTAGAATACCTACTAATTTTGTAATGAGTACACCACCAGAGTTAGTGTTTGATTTTACGGATACGATAAATGATTTATCGCGAGAAAAGCTGTTTCAAAAGTTATCTTTTAATTTAGTAAAAAGCATTAATTTTGTTAATAATGATAACAAAGTTCGTATGGTTGTTGCTTTAAATAATGTTGTACGATTTGTGTCGGAAGTAAATGGTAATAATTTAATTTTAACTATTAAAAATGAAGCTTACAAAGGATCGTTAGCCCAAAAAGATACATATGATATTTCAGCATTAGATTTTCGTAGAGGAGGAGATGGAGAAGGAAAATTAGTGTTGGATGTTAAGTCTGAAATGGTGAATATAGATGTTAAAGACGATGGTAATAGCATGCAAATTGAGTTTAAAGATGCAACTATTCCTAGTCAATTATTACGTCGTTTTGATGTAAATGATTTTGGTACACCAATGAAAAACGTTACTATTACTAAAGAAAAAAATAATATTGTCGTAAAAATTGTATCTAATAGTGAATGCGAAAAAATTTCTTATCATATGGGAGATAAATATATAATAGAAGCTCGTCCCATGAGTGAATTGCAACAACAAATAGAAAAAACAAGAAAATTTAAGTTTACCGGGGAAAAAATTTCTTTAAATTTTCAGGAAATAGAAATAAGAGCCGTGTTACAATTGTTGGCAGATTTTACTGGGTTAAACATAGTGGCTAATGAATCAGTACAAGGTAATGTCACTTTGCGATTAGAAAATATTCCTTGGGATCAGGCTTTAGATTTTATTTTAAAATCTAAAGGTTTAGGTAAACGAGAATCTGGTAACGTATTGTTAATTGCTCCTTCATCAGAGTTATCTAAATACGAAGAAATTGAATTGGCATCTGTTAAACAGTTGGAAGCTTTAGCTCCATTAAAATCAGAATTTGTACCAGTTAACTATGCTAAAGCAGAAGATATGGTAAAAATGATTAAGGGAGATAAGAATTCTTCATTGTTATCAGATCGTGGTAGCATTACTGTTGATTCTAGAACTAATACTTTATTGATTAAAGAAATAGAAGATAAAATTGGAGACATCAAAGGATTAATTAAAATGTTAGATGTTCCTATGAAACAAGTGCTAATAGAAGCGTATGTTGTTGCATGTAACGAAAGTTTTCAAGATATGTTAGGTATTAAATTAAACGGAGCAGCAAGGGCTGCGCTTGGTAGTCGTAGAATAGGGTTTGGTGCAGGGTCTAGCAGCGCTGGATCTAGTGGTAGTGGTGGAACTACTACCACCACCACTAATCCTACTACCGGTACCACTACTACTTCTACTACAACTGCTGCGTCTTCTGCAACAACTGCTGCTGGGGCTGCGCAAAGTTTATTAGGTAGTACGCCTAATCTTAATACTGGGCAATTTTTTGATCTTAGTACTGGTGGAGTTGGTATTTTGGGGTTAGCTTTAAGTAGATTACCGGGTGGTACTATATTAAATATGGAAATCGATGCTGGAGAAAAAGAAGGGATCACTACTAGTATTGCTAGACCAAAAATTTTAACTCAAGATAAACAAGCTGCTTCTATAGAATCTGGTACTAATGTTCCGTATACAACGCCAGGTAGTACAGGTTATGCTGGTACAACTAGTTTTCAGAAAGCAACACTTAGTTTGTCGGTTACACCACAAATTACTCCTAATGATCAAATTTCTATGGATTTATCAATAAGTAATGATAGCTTCGATACCTCTGGGCAATCTGGCGGAACATCGGCAACTCCAGCAATGAAAACTAATTCTTTAAAAACTAATGTTTTAGTAGATAATGGTGAAACTATAGTGTTGGGTGGAATATTTGCAGATCAACTAATAGATAGTAAAACCAAAATACCATATTTAAGTAGTATACCGTTATTAGGTAGATTATTTCAAAATAAAGATCTTAGTAGTGCTAAATCAGAAATGTTAGTCTTTATTACCCCAAAAATAGTACCTATTTTGGAAAAAGAAAAGGACAGATGATTTATTTAGCTATCAACCACAGAAGCTAATATTGCAGGGCTTATTGTGTATAGTATAATTAAAAAATAAGACATTGAGAGGGCTATATGCGTCAAAATGAAGAAATTTTATTTAGAGATTGGCATTGGAGCGAATGCTTAGAACGTCTAGATAACGTGGTGTTACATAGCGATAGTATTATATTGGTTAGTGGGGTAACAGATAGTGGTAAAACTACCTTAAAGCAAGAATTAATTAATATATTAGGTACTAGTTTTAAGATATTTTCTATGTGTGGTGAGCAACGAATAGGGGTAACAACCTTAATGCGGCAAGTTACTTTAGGGTTTGGTTTGCCTTGGGATAATAATTTATCTCCAGATTGGGGTGGTATACAAAGAGCTATATTTTCTCAACCTAATTGTCGTTGGGTGTTATTAATTGATGATGCAGAAAAATTATCTTGGGATGCATTAAATGCATTAATAAGACTTTATACTACGGTTGGGTCGGAAGGTAGTCAATTTAGTTTAATATTATTTGCGGATATTAGCCTAGAAGATAGCTTAAGAAATTCAGTATTAAAAGATTTTTTTGAAAATAAATTTCAAACAATTAATTTAAAACCATTAAGTTTTGATCAAATGGTAGCTTTTTTACATAGCATAGAATTAACATTTGAACATAGAACTTTGAAGAAAATTTATAATGCTTCTAATGGAATTATAGGTAAAATTAAGCAGTTAGCAATTTCAGAATTAAATATAAAAGGTACGGAACATAACATGGTTTTTAAAAAGTTGTTAGAAAATATAATTAACCCACCGGTAATACGGATGGCAGTTTGTTGTAGTTTATTGGTAATGGCTTATGGTTTATTTAGCTTTGTACAAAAGAAAAGTAGTTGGCAAATGGTTGGTTTAGAAAAAGTTGTTGAGCAACCAAAATTAGATCCTGTTAAAGAAATTTCTTCAGTAGACGTTGCAACTACTATCGATTCTTTGCAACCTCAACAGTTGGTACAACAGCAATTAGTACAACCTATAAAAGATATAGATTTACAAAATATACAATCTGTACAATATGAAGAATTATATCAACGGTTATATGCTGATTTAAAAACTAGCTTACAAGAACATATACAATCCGAATTAAGCAAGGTGGAATCTAATCAGCTAGATAATATAGGCAAATTAGAGAATAAATTAGAACAAAAAATAGCAGAATTAAAATTACCTATAGAAACAAAACCAATAGTAGCTAGAACAATTAATACTGTCCAGGCAGTAAAAACAGAAACTATTGAAAAAAATCTACTTGGAATTGCTAAAAATCGGTATACCTTACAGCTTATGGCGTCTAAAAATGAACAGACCGTAAAAAAATTAATTAATAATTACCCAGCATTAACTAGCAAAGCTAAATATTTTAGTGCTAAATTTAGACCACAACAAGAAGACACTTGGTTTGTAGTGGTGCATGGTAGTTACTCTAATAAAGAATTAGCCATGCATGATATAAAAAATTTGCCTATAGAAATTCAAAATTTAAAACCAATAGTACGTAATTATGGTTCTATACACCAATTAATTAATAATAAACTAGAGTATAAAAAATGATCGATTTGTTGTATTTAGGGATTGGATTGGGTTTTTTTGTTTTAAGTTTTATTCTAATATGGATGTTTGATTTACTGTGAATTTAGTGTATTTAATTTCAGGAATAGTGGTTTTAGGATTATTTATTTATTTGTTAATTGCCTTATTTAAACCGGAAATTTTTTGAATGTAATGTTACAAACAATAGCTTTATTAGGCTCTATTATAATATTAGTTAAACCTCTTGGTTTATATATGGCTTATATTTATAACGGTGCCTATAAAGAACAAAGCTATTTTATTTTACGTACATTAAAATCTACAGAACAATGGATTTATCGAGTTTGTAGAATTACTCCTGAACAATCCATGAACTGGAAAGAGTATTTAATAGCATTTTTAATGTTTAGTTTTTTTGGATTTGTAATAGTATATCTTATTCAAAGATTACAAATATTTTTACCATTAAATCCACAGCATTTTAAAGCAGTTAGCCCAGATGTTGCATTTAATACTGCTACAAGTTTTTTAACTAATACGGATTGGCAAGCATATATAGGGGAAAGCACATTAAGTTATTTTACCAATATGGTAGCTCTAACAGCACAGAATTTTATTTCTGCAGCGGTAGGTATATCGGTATTAATTGCTTTCATTAGGGGTATTTCGCGGCAAGAAACTACGAATCTAGGAAACTTTTGGGTAGATACAGTTCGTGGGGTGCTTTATGTTTTTATACCTTTATCGTTAATATTGGCTATGTTATTAGTTGCAGAGGGAGTGCCTCAAAATTTTAAAAGCTATCAAAAATATAATAATTATCAAAAAACAGAATTAGTGATCCCGATGGGGCCAGTTGCATCACAAGTTGCAATTAAACAATTAGGTACTAATGGTGGAGGAGTTTTTAATGCTAATTCAGCACATCCATTCGAAAACCCCACCCCTTTTTCTAATTTTTTAGAAATGTTGGCAATAATAATTATTCCTGCAGCTTTATGTTATATGTTTGGAATTATGGTGAAAGATCTTAAACAAGGGTGGTGGTTATTAGCTGCAATGTTTTTCATAGTAATATCATGTTTATTAGTTGTTAATTTGATTGAACAAAACATTAATCCAGAATTAATTAAATTAGGATTGGATAAAATTTTATCCATTGAAAACGGCAATATGGAAGGTAAAGAATTACGTTTTGGCGCTTTAAATTCAAGTTTATGGGCAGTTTTTACTACTGCAACTAGTAACGGTTCTGTTAATGCTATGTTTGATTCTTTTTTACCGCTTGGTGGTCTTTTACCGTTATGGTTAATAGAATTAGGTGGAGTAGTTTTTGGTGGGGTTGGAAGTGGTTTATGTCAAATGTTAATCTTTGTTATTATAACGGTGTTTGTTGCTGGTTTAATGATTGGTAGAACGCCAGAGTATCTTGGAAAGAAAATCGAAGCTTATGAGATGAAAATGGTATCATTTATTATATTGGTAATGCCATTAACAGTATTAATTTGTAGTGCTATAGCCGTTAGCGTAAAAATTGGTAAAGCAGGAGTTTTGCTTAACCAAGGAATTCATGGGTTTACAGAAATTTTTTATGCTTTTTCCTCTATGGTAAATAATAATGGTAGTGCGTTTGCTAGTTTAGATAGTAATGTTTTTTATAATGTATTGGGCGGTATTTCCATGTTAATAGGGCGTTATTTTATAGCCATCCCAATATTGGCAATCGCAGGATCGCTTGCTAAAAAGAAAATTGTGCCGGCTAATATAGGAACGTTACCGATCAATAATCCATTATTCATTAGTGTATTAATAGGAATAATAATTATTATAACGGCATTGGTTTTTTTGCCAGCTCTTAGTTTAGGGCCGATTGTTGAACATTTGATGCTATCTAAGTATTAATTTATGTTAAATAATTTTATAAATTTAAATCTTATAACCAATACTTTTTTAAAGCTTAATCCTTTGCATCAAATTAGAAATCCGGTAATGTTTACGGTTTATATGGGTAGTATAATGACTACATGTTTAGCTATACACACCATTTTAATTAAATCAGAAGAGCCAATTAGTTTTGTTTGTGCTATTAGTTGTTGGTTATGGTTTACTTTATTATCAGCTAATTTTGCCGAAGCTATTGCTGAAGCGCGCGGTAAAGCTCAGGCTGCATCTTTACGTAAAGCTCGTCATTTAATTCAAGCAAAAAAGCTTGAAAATCCGCTTAATAAATCTGCTTTTACTTTAGTTAAATCTATTGAATTACGAATAGGCCAGCATGTTTTAGTTGAAGAAGGAGATTATATTCCAGTAGATGGTGAAGTTGTGGAGGGGATTGCTTCTGTTAATGAGAGTGCTATTACAGGTGAGAGTGCTCCAGTTATTCGTGAAAGTGGCGGTGATCGAAGTGCAGTAACTGGCGGTACCAAGATTATTTCAGATTGGTTGATTATTAAAATTACTGCCAATCCTGGGGAGACATTTTTAGACCACATGATCAATTTAGTTGAGGGAGCAAAGCGACAAAAAACTCCTAACGAAATAGCATTAAGTATTTTACTAGCAACCCTTACAATAATTTTTTTGTTAGTATGCACTACATTATTGCCCTATTCTATATATAGTGTCGAGGCAATGCAAGCTGGTAAAATAGTTACAATAACAGTACTAATAGCGTTGTTTGTGTGCTTGGCTCCAACTACTATTGGTGGTCTTGTTTCTGCTATTGGTATTGCAGGTATGGATCGTATGATTCAACGTAACGTAATTGCGTTGTCTGGCAGAGCAATCGAAGCTGCAGGTGACATTAATGTATTGCTGTTAGATAAAACTGGCACTATTACATTAGGCAACCGTCAAGCAAGTGAATTTATTCCTATAGGTAATGTACCAACAAAAATTTTAGCTAATGCTGCGCAACTTTCTTCTTTAGCAGATGAAACTATCGAAGGTCGTAGTATCGTTGTTTTAGCTAAAGAAAAATATGGAATTAGAGCTAGGAACATGCAAGATTTAGGTGCGGTTTTTATTCCTTTTTCGGCGCAAACCCGCATAAGCGGTGTAACTTTTAAAGGTTACGAAATAAGAAAAGGAGCACCAGATTCTATAATTTCTTATATTATATCTAAAGGCGGTCAAGTTGATAATTCAGTGCATACTTTAGTAGATAATATATCTAAACAAGGTTCGACACCATTGTTGGTTGTAGAAGGAATAAGATTATTAGGGATAGTTGTTTTAAAAGATATTGTAAAAGGGGGAATTCGCGAACGATTTGCCGAACTTAGGCGGATGGGAATAAAAACCATTATGGTTACTGGAGACAATTTTTTTACAGCAGCAGCAATCGCTGCTGAAGCGGGAGTAGATGATTTTTTAGCACAAGCCACCCCAGAAGATAAACTTAATTTAATAAGAAATTTACAATCAGAAGGTCGTTTAGTGGCTATGGCTGGTGATGGAACTAACGATGCTCCTGCTTTGGCGCAAGCTGATGTAGCAGTTGCTATGAATACCGGAACTCAAATTGCTAAAGAAGCTGGTAATATGATCGATTTAGATTCTAATCCTACTAAACTTATTGAGATAATTAAAATTGGCAAACAACTTTTAATGACAAGAGGAACAGTAACAACATTTAGTATTGCCAATGATGTGGCTAAATATTTTGCTATTATTCCAGCTGCTTTTGCCAATACTTATCCAGTTTTAAATAATTTAAATGTTATGCACTTAAATACACCTCAAAGCGCCATTTTATCTGCAGTTATTTTTAACGCGTTAATCATGTTGTGTTTGATCCCTTTAGCATTATGTGGTGTAAGTTATAAAGGTGTTGCTGCAATTGTTTTGTTAAGAACTAATGTTTTAATTTATGGGGTTGGTGGTTTAATAGTGCCATTTATTGGTATTAAATTAATCGATGTTATTTTGGGGTGTTTTAATATATGACGCAATATAAAATTGCATTAAAAATAGCTTTAAAATTATTATTAATAATTACGATTATAACCGGTATAATTTATCCGTTATTAATTACTGGTTTAGCGCAAGCTTTATTCCCATTTAAGGCTAACGGCAGTTTAATTGTTAAAGATCAAAAAATCGTTGGTTCTGAATTACTTGGTCAATTATTCGAAGATCCTAAATATTTTTGGGGGCGGCCTTCTGCTACTTCGGGGTTTCCCTATAACACTATGAATTCTGGTGGATCTAATTTAGGTCCTCTTAATAAACAATTAATTATAAATATAAAAAATAAAATTATAGCTCTTAAAAAAACCAACCTAACTGATAAACCTATCCCTATAGAATTAGTTACAGCTTCTGCAAGCGGTTTAGATCCACACATTAGTTTAGATGCAGCACGTTATCAAGCAACAAGGATCGCTAAAGTACGTAAATTATCAGAAGATACTATTATGAATTTAGTTAATAAATTTACAGAAAATCCTCAATTTGGTTTTTTAGGTGAAACAAGGATCAATGTATTAAAGTTAAACTTAGCCCTAGATGAGATAAAGTAAATGGATCTACCTTCGAATCAACGTCCTAGTCCAAAAGAATTATTAGATTATATAAAAAAAGAAGAATTAGAACAATTATTAGATAAGCAAGGTAAACTAAAAATTTTTTTAGGGGCTGCTCCTGGGGTCGGTAAAACATATGCCATGTTAGAGAGTGCTATAGAGCAACGCAAGGCAGGAGTCGACGTAGTCGTTGGATTAGTAGAAACTCATGGTAGGCAAGAAACCGAAAACTTATTAGAAAAATTAGAAGTGCTTCCTAAAAGTATTATTAATTATCGAGGTAAGGAGATCTTTGAATTTGATCTAGATTTAGTTTTTAAGCGTAATCCCAAATTAGTTTTAGTTGACGAAATGGCTCATTGTAATGTTCCTGGAGCAAGGCACACTAAACGTTGGCAAGATATCTTAGAATTAATAGATAGAGGAATAGACGTTTATACTACGGTTAATGTTCAACATATAGAAAGCTTAAATAATATTATTAACCAATTAATTAATGTTGTTGTTCGAGAAACTGTACCAGATACCATTTTAGAAAGAGCGCGAGCTATAGAATTAATAGATTTACCGGTAGAAGATCTTATAAAGCGTTTAAAAGAAGGAAAAGTGTATATATCGTCTGAGGTTATTGGTTTAGCTACAGATCATTTTTTTCGGAAAGATAATTTAATTGCATTACGAGAATTAGCATTAAGAATCACGTCCGAGCAAGCCTCAGCTGAAGAGTTATTGCATAGGATGCATGGATCAATAGAGAAAATTTGGCCTACAACAGAACGATTATTAGTATGTATAGGAACAGATCTAGGTGCTGCTTCTAGATTAATTCGTGCTACTTTCAGGATGGCCAAAAGACTTAAATCTAAGTGGGTGGCGATACATATAGAAGTGCCAAAAGAGAGATTGACCGCAGAGGAACGTAATAATGTTATTAGAAATTTGCAGTTAGTTGAACAATTGGGCGGTGAAGCTTTAACTATAGGTGGAGTAGATATTGCTAAAGAAATTATAAAATTTTCTAAAAATTGTAATATTACTAGAATTATTTTAGGTAAAAGCCCTAGAGCTCGCTGGAAGGAAATATTTAATCCTAGCTTGGCAAATATATTAGTGTCTTCTTGTAATGATCTAGATTTATATATTTTAAGTAACGATTTTAAAAATCCTAAGCGGACTAAAAAAACCAAAGTTTATGGATTGTCTATTTTAATTAGTTCAATAGTTGCTGTTTTATGCATAATAATAAATTTTTTATTTTTCAAATATCTAGGGTTAAGTACTTCATGGGGCGATAAGCAGTATTTAGTTACTATGTTAATGTTATTAGTGGCTTCTCAAGTTATCGTATATTTAGCCTTACTAATTAAGAGACTAGAGACTTTTTTTAGTAATAGAGAACAACGTACTGCAGTATTACATCTTTTAAATAGACAACTTGCTCATACCAGAGGTATAGATCAATTATTAGATATTGCGATTCATCATATAGCTCAAGTATTTGATAGTGAAGTGTTAGCATTATTACCAGAAGTGTTATCTAAGACTTCTACTACAACATATAAACTTATACCTTATGTTAGAAAAAATCATAAAGAAAATACTGTAATAGCCTTAACTCCAAAAGAACAAAGTGTTGCTGAATGGGTTTATAAATTAGGACAAGTAGCAGGGTTAGGTACTCAAACTTTACCAGAGAATAATGCAGTATACGTTCCTTTACTTGGTTCTAATGGTTCTGTAGGAGTATTACGAGTATCACCAAAAAATCCTAGCAGACTACTTATTCCAGAACAATTACATCTCTTAGAAAATTTTTGTAATCAAACTGCTATGGCATTAGAAGTTGAGATGTTACAAGCAGAATCCCACCATAAGTAAAAAATTTATTTAGTTAATCAATATACGATATATAGTAGTTGATGCTGATAAATAATACAGTATAATGTATTTGTGATTGTGAAAAATTCGAAAGGAAAAATAGTGCTATGTCAAATGTGTTAGAATTAGATAGAACCGTGACTATGGTAAACCCAGTTGATACTGTTAAAGAATATTTATCTAAAAAAGATTGGCGAGTTAAAGCCAATGCTAATCAGGGTTACTCTTTGGGAGGGTTAATTTTAAATACTTCTGGTAAAATTATTGCTAATTATTGGCTTTGTCATATTTATCCACAAAGAATTGCAACCGCTCATAGAAATGCTGATTTCCATATTCACGACGTAGATATGTTGGCTGGTTATTGTGCAGGTTGGTCATTACGTACTTTATTAACGGAAGGGTTTAATGGAGTTCCTGGTAAAGTTGAAGCTGCTCCAGCTAAACATTTATCTAGCGCAATAGGTCAAATTGTTAATTTTTTAGGAACGTTACAAAATGAGTGGGCTGGTGCACAAGCATTTAGTTCTTTTGATACCTATCTTGCTCCATTTATTCGTATAGATAATTTAAGTTATGAAACTGTAAAACAAAATATTCAAGAATTAATATTTAATTTAAATGTACCATCTCGTTGGGGTACTCAGACACCGTTTACTAATTTAACCTTTGACTGGGTTTGTCCGGAAGATTTAAAAGATCAAACCCCACTAATAGCTGGTAAAGAAATGCCATTTACATATGGTGATTTGCAAGCAGAAATGGATATGATTAACAAAGCATATATTGAAGTTATGACAACCGGTGATGCTAAAGGTCGAATATTTACCTTCCCTATACCAACTTACAATATTACTAAAGATTTTTTATGGGATAGTAACAATGCTAAGCAATTATTTGAGATGACTGCTAAATATGGTCTTCCTTATTTTCAGAATTTTATTAATTCGAGTTTAAAACCAAATATGATCCGTTCAATGTGTTGTAGATTACAACTTAACTTAACAGAATTATTAAAAAGGGGTAATGGTTTATTTGGATCAGCTGAACAAACAGGATCGGTTGGGGTGGTAACTATTAATTGTGCTAGATTAGGTTATTTACACAAAGATTTAAAAACTTTATATAAAGAACTTGATAAATTATTAGAGTTAGCCAAAGAAAGTTTAGAGATTAAAAGAAAGGTTATTCAAGAATTTATGGATAGTGGGCTTTTCCCTTATTCTAAACGTTATTTAGGTAGTTTCCGTAATCATTTTTCTACCATTGGAATTAATGGAGTAAATGAAATGATCCGTAATTTTACAGGAGATCAACATTCTATTTCCGATGAATATGGAGAAAATTTTGCATGTGAATTATTAGATCATATTAGAGAAAAGATGCTATCGTTTCAAGAAAGTACCGGTAATATGTATAATTTAGAAGCAACCCCAGCAGAAGGAACAACATATAGATTTGCTAAAGAAGATCAAATAAGATTTCCGGATATTTTGCAAGCAGGAACAGAAGATAGTCCTTATTATACTAATTCAACTCAATTACCGGTAAATTTTACCGAGGATCCATTTGAAGCTTTAGAGAAACAAGATTTATTGCAAAGTAAATATACTGGTGGTACGGTACTTCATCTTTATATGAACGAAAAAATCTCTAGCGGAGAAGCTTGTAAAAAACTTGTTAAGAAAATTTTAGAAAATTTTAAATTACCATATATTACTATAACACCTACTTTTTCTGTTTGCCCTAAGCATGGTTATTTAAATGGTGAACATAAGTATTGTCCATGTTGTGCCGAGGAAGATTGTACTCAATGTTGTGAGGTATATACTCGTGTTATGGGGTATCATAGACCTGTTTCGGAATTTAATCGTGGCAAGCAAAGCGAACATAACGAAAGAGTACATTTTAAAGAAGTTAATACTAGTACTAGTTGTTGTATGGATAGTGGATGCGAAGATGAATGTGATTCTGGGTGCGGATGTTGTTAATGCAAGTTCATTAGTTGTTGGTGGATTTGTTCCATTAACAACCATTGATTTTCCGGACCATTTATCTGCAGTAATATTTTGTCAGGGTTGTCCGTTCGATTGCCCTTATTGCCATAATCCGGATTTAATTGTTAAGAGAGTAAAAAGTAAATATACCTGGTCTACTATTATATCGTTTTTAATTAAACGACGTAATTTACTAGAGGCAGTAGTTTTTAGTGGAGGAGAGCCTACTTTACAAAAAGAATTAATTAACGCTATTCATATTGTAAAAAAATTAGGTTTTAAAATAGGATTACATACAGCAGGACCTTACCCAGATCGTCTTAAAGCATTACTTCCCAATCTAGATTGGGTTGGTATGGATATAAAAGCGCCATTCGAGCAGTATGAATCAATTACTAAAGTTCCTAATAGTGGAAAGCGTGCTTTTGAAAGTGTTAAAATATTATTAGAAAGCAAAATTCCATGTGAATTTAGAACAACAGTTTACCCACAATTAATTACCAACGAACAAATATTAATTATGGCTAGTACGTTAAAAAATATGGGCGCAACTAACTATAAATTACAACAATATCGAAAAATATATTTTTAAACCCCAAGGCAAACGCAACTAAAATTTAGTAGCATTCCATAGATTTATTGCTTATTACATCCACCCGGCGCCAAAGGCGCCACCCTCCTTCGAAGCGAAGGAGGGCAAATCTAACATAAATTTTAAATTATCTTTACTTTTAATTTTTACTAGATTGGATAATTATTATTAGTTTTATAATAATAAGCTTTAATTTAAGTATATTTTAACCCTCCTTCGCTTCGAAGGAGGGTGGCGCCTTTGGCGCCGGGTGGATGTAATAAGTATAAAATTTAGATGATCTAGCCCTAGTTTAAACCCCACCCAACTTAAGACTATCTGCAAACGAATCACATAAGCGCGTTTCATAATCCGGGTAATTAACATCGGTAGTAGGGTGGTAGTGTAAAGCTATTTTAGGGTATAAAAAAGATAGAATAGTTTGGCTTATTTCTTCAGGAAATAAGCCAGCTTGGGTGCCAACAATTCTATGATCTTTAAACACCCTAAACCATAATTTAATTGTTTCGTTTCTTGTTTTTAAATCATGATAAAATAAATCTTTTAATTGTTGTATTTGTTTTATGTGATTATCTATAGAATTCCATATTTTTTCAAATATATTAAAATAAATAACATTGGTTTGAGGTAATATGTCTATTAATTGTTTAAGTAATTGTTCGCAATTATCAGTACCATATAAAAGACTAATAATACTTATGTTTAAATGAGTAATTTGAGTAGAAGGTAGTATTTTAAGTAATTCATTAAGTGTTTGTGGTTTTAAAAAATTATCACCAATATTTAAATGCGCAATTTGAGTGTTAGGTAATATTCTAAACAAATCAATTACAGATTCTTTATCTTTTGAACATATTAAACAACTATATATATTTAGATGAGTAATTTGAGTTTCAGGTAGAATTACAGCTAAAGTTTTAATGCATACTCCAACAACGGAGCATTTGCTTATGTTTAATTTATTAATATTAGTATATTTAATTTGTGTAAGCATTCTAGAAAAATCACCACTAACTTTACTCCAGTTAAATATTCCTCCGTCACCACATTTTAATTTTAATTCTTTTAGTTCTTGTTTCATGTAAGGATGATGTTGTAATAACTCGCTAAGTTTAGATAGATTATTTAATAATTTATCATGAATTAATGATTCTTCTTGTAAGGTTTCGTTATCTTTCCAAGCAAATATTGATATGTTCAATCTAGTAACTGGTAATGTTTGTTTACAAGTTAACTCTTTTATAACAAATTCAATAGGTAAATCTTTAAGTAGAATCTTATGTTCTTGATTATTTTCGTCGCAATGTACTAATTCAAAAAGTTCTTCTGGATTTGTACCAGTTAATTGAAAATCATTAAGGTTTATTTTTTTATGAACAATAATATCGTGCATAATTATCTTTCTCCTAATAACATATACTGATCACAATATGGTTTTAGGTATTCTAAAACCATATTGCAATTAGTATATTATTATAGCTACAATAAATCATTTTTGATCTGTTATTGCGCGTAAATAATTTATGAAAATAAAAAATGTTGTTTTTGATGTTGGAAATGTTTTAGTACGTTGGGTACCTTATGAAGCAATTAATAAAGTGTTTCCAGGAGATGATCCAATAAAACTTTATGAGCAACTTAAGCCTACGTGGATAGATTTAAATTTAGGAAAGTTGAGTGAACAAGAAGCCATACTTATTTATCAAAATAAGCTAAATGTTTCGGAAAAACAAATTACACAATTAATGTTAGAATTAAAAACCTCTCAGACACTAATTCCAGGTAGTTTAGAATTATTACATAAACTGCATGCTGCAAATATTCCACTTTATTCTATTACAGATAATATAAAAGAAATAATAGAATACCACTGGAGTCACTCTAATTTTTTGCATTATTTTAAAGGTATTGTAGTATCTGCAGAACTAGGAATATTAAAACCAGATCAAAAAATTTATAGATATTTATTAAATAAATATAACCTTCATCCCGTAGAGTCAGTTTTTATTGATGATTTAATAATAAATGTTGAAGGTGCGTTATCGGTTGGTATGCAGGCCTTTCAATTTACAGATGCAGTATCATGTGAAAATAAATTAATTGAATTAGGGTTATTTAACTCGCTCCCCGCTAATAGCTAATTTCCTACAAGAAATAGAGATTTATTCCATATACAAGTTTTTGTCCTATGTACAATAATACCCCTCGTTTGGTGATATAGGCATTATTACCAAATTTAAAATATTGAATAACCATGGATGGTTGGTAACAGGGATGTTCCTTTAATTAAATAAGCTTGCCTTAAAAACGCAAGCTTATTAATTAAAGATAATTATATAAAAAAAATTAGGATTACTACACTGGATAAACATGGAAGTTTAATAGGGACATTGAAGTATTTTTGCTTTAAAAAGGCAAATTAGAGATGAACAACTATAAAATTTACATGTTGAGAGTTGTACTATGGGTTTTAATTTTAAGAAGTTTATTAGAGTTGCAAGTGGTGGAGTAATTGGTTCTCACCATTTAAATCCTAAAGAAGAATTTAAAGAAGCTATTAAGACTGTAAAAGATGCTGACCATTTACTAAATCCTGGAACCGGTACTTTAGGAAATCCTATATTCGGTAAACGAGCACGAGAACTAGAAGAAAAAGGCTTTAATGAAGCGACTGGTGCAAGAAAGAGAAACCATAAACGTTTAGATGATCAAAAACAGCAAAGTATTGATGAGGCAATGAGGCGTATAAGAGAAAGTCTTGCCAGAGATGAGAATATTAGAACGATTGTTATAAACGAAGCTGTAGCATTCAGAAATGCAAACGGATCTACAGATGCTGACAATATACCCAATCCAATTCTTGCTTATGAAGCATGTATTTTAGGTGAAACAGCAGAACTTGCTACTATATTAAACCTAGCTTCTACAGATGATGCATATATATCTTTTATGAACTTAAACCCATTAAATGGAGCTTATCTAGCGTATATTGATTCTGATCTTAAGATCGACGCTCTAAAGATGTTGAGTGAACATAATAATGCAAGCTTAATTGCTGCAAAAATGCATTTACAGACAAAACTATGGCAAAATATAGATAATGCAATTAGAGGTACAAATTTTGATAAGGTAAAACGAATAATTTCTGCGTTTGTTTACTTTAAAGGTGAAGATATCTTTCTAAGAGAGGTTAAATGGAAATTACCTATGCATCAACCGTTAATTAACAATAGAATTCTTCAATCAGGTACTAATGGTTTGGTATTTTCGGAAGAATTTCGAAATCGTTTGAATGATGTGCATAGAGTACCAGCTACAACATCCCTACCAAGACCAAGATTAGGAATGTAGTCGTAACGTAAACGATGTTGTAGGAACAGGATAATTTTATGCCATTAACAGCAGAAGAAATAACTAAACAGATTGACAACTTTTTGAATGATGTTGCTCAAAAATATCTGGCGAGCATAGAGTCATCAAGCGCTATTCAGCCAGCAATAGAGCACGCTACAATTAAAGAAAAGTTTAAAAAGATAATTTTTGCTGAGCATAAAGATTATACGGAGATCGTAGGGACTTTAGTTCCTACAGATCTCACGTTAGCAGCACAGCGACTTCGATTGTTAAGAATGGGTATGGAATTAGAGACGTGCAACAAAAGAGAACGTCGGGTTAGTTTAGATTGCTTTCAAGAATTGTCGCAATTGTTAGGTGTAACAGGTATTAGCAAAGAGTTAGAGCATAAATTAGCTTATCTGGCTATAGTGTATTATTTAGCTAATGGTAGTAAGGAACAGGAGGCCTTAGATTACTTTATTACGGTTAGAAATACCCTAAAGGAAGGAGGTTTTCTACCGTTTAATGTATTAGAGCCTAGCTTTGTAAAATTGTACTATTCATTTTGTATTACCTTGAGTTCTTGGCGATATAAAAATACAGGAGTGCATACTGCTTATGATGATTTTCCGTTTAACCAGAGACACGGTAATGTTGAATTTGATGTAGCCATAGAAGAAGCAATGATAGATGTACCTTATATGACATGGCTTGATCTACAAGACAAAATAGCTGTTATAACCACCTACCAAATGCTTTCTGCACAATGTTATGAACAAGAACAATTTTGTGATTTAGTTTATCTGAAAAAAGCTTTTGAGTTTGCGACTAAATCAGTAGAGCAAGCTATGAAGTTAAAAAATTTATTAGCTATGTTACATAAATATGGTGAAAGTAAGGAAGGAAGAGATAAGGCATCTAAAGAGGTAATGGCCTCATTATTTCCAGAGATGGCGGCAAGACAAGCTGAAAAGGAGGCTATTAGAAAGGCAGGTATAGAAAGGGCCGAGTACTTGGAAGAGTGGGTAAGAATCAGTCGTCAACAAAGCGAAGAGTATCGTAGAACGGCCGAACAACAAGCGATAAGTAGCATTAATGCATGGGCAACGGCAGCAAAAAAAGAAGCAAATCACCAATCGTATGAAAAAATTAAGCTTCAAGGGGCGGTAATGGCGGCTACCTATGTGTTAGCGCCTTATGCGGCACCATATGTGTCTCCAGTAATTTCTGGGATAGCAGGAAGCGTTGGGGCTTCTGCTGCAACGTCTGCTGCGATAGGCTCAACGCTTGCTCCTGTTATTGCGCGAGCAGCGGTCTCTACTACATTAAATGCTATTGTAAACGATGATTATAAACATCTTGGCAAAGATCTTGTTAAAAGTGCGGCTATTAATGCAGTGCCGGCTGGGGTTGGATTAGCTGTTAATGTTGGTGAAACTTCAACTAAAGCTATAGAGATGATGAAACAAGCAGCAGTAAATATGAGTAAAGGGGCAACCGAGGCGGCATTTAATCATAGTAATATTCTACAAGGTACCTTTATTTCTGTTGTAAGTGGCGCTGCTAGTGATAAAATTGTAAAAGCATTACCAACCGAGGTTGGACACATTACTGCATTAGATTCTGCAATATCCTCTGGTATGCAAAGTACAGTTGGTTCGTTAGTTAAAGGAGAAGGTGATCCAGTAATGGACGGTCTTCACAAAGCAGCAGAAACTTTTATTGTCAATCAAATAGGTAATAGCCTTGGAGCTGGGTTACAACATGCTTTACCACCAAGAAATAATTCGGCAGAGGTGGTGGTGGATAAAGCTAAAGAGAATTTAGAAAAAGAAAGGTTGTTAAAAGAGAGTAAAGAGAAAGTTGAGCAGGAAAAATTACGGCAAGAAATGTCTCTGCAAGAAGAAAAAGTTGAATTAATTAATAAAATAAAAGAAAAATTAGTGTTGCTTGCAAAAACTCAAGAGTTTGATTTATTCAAGGCTGTTGATAAAGTTAATACTACGGTCCATAGTTTGGATCGAACAGAATTTAAAGAATTAGCAAAAAATTTTGAATTATATTCTGATGTAGAAGCTAATTTTGCTAAACCAGAAATTAAACAAGCTGTTTTTGAAGTACCGATAAACGTTGATAGCTCAGAACAGTCTGGAAGTGGAAGACCTGGTGGATATTGGATAGAACCAGAAATTAGAAATCCATTTTCAAAAGAGGCACCGCCAAGTAAACAAACAGCAGCGCAACCATCAGAAAAATCTGTAGATATTGATATGGTAGATGTAGGTGGACCTATTATTCCTGGCAGTTTTACTTCGAGTGCTGGTGGGGTAGTTGGAATTGGTATAGGCACGGTAAAGCTGGCCACAGAGTTACTTGGTTTTGGAATAGATATAGCTAAATTTTTATATAAAGGTGCTTGCCATGCAGCAAAAGTGGATTTATTAAATAACCCAGAATATGCAGGAATATTGACTGATGAGCAAAGAAATATTTTGACTCAAGAAGTTGCGGCAGATCACGCCAAAGTACATAAAATTCTAGATCCAATTGTAGAAGATCCAGTAGGTACAGGTAAATCTATGTTGCATGGATTTATGAAACATCATGCTAAACAGGCTGAAGAAAATCTTAATAAGGCTTTTTCAGGAGATGATTTTGGAGCTGCTAAACAAGTTTCTGAAGCAGGAATAGAATTAGGAGCTATCGTGAGTGGTGGTTATGAGGCAGCTATATTAGGTGCTAAAGCGGCTAGAGGTATTACGCGGTCAGCTGTCAATGCAGGGAAGGCAGCAAGTAACGCTGTTACTACTGTCGGTAATGTAGCTGCTAAGGAATGTGCACGAAATAACTTCGGCATTTCTAACAAACTAAAATCATCTTCCTTTACCCCAACATTTGATCAAATTCAATCCTTTTCTGTTAAATCAGTTTTTGATGGAGCACCTTATCCTAAAGAAAAGCTATTGAAACTAGTAGATTATTTAGAAGGGCGAAATGTACACGTTCATGGAACTAACGGACGATCTAAGTTTGTATCCATGTGGGATGGTAGTAGCCAAATTTACTGGCCAGAAAACCCTACAGTTCTTGAGGTTAAACATGAATTATCCCATTACTTAGATTTTAAAAAACTTGGTCTCGAAAAATATATGGGACTATCTACACATGAACGAGAACGTTTAGTTTTAGAGCGATTACAAAACAACAGGGTTTGGTCAGAACTAAACGATTTAGAAAAGAAATCATCAGTAGCTTATGTTGAAAAAATTAAAGAAGCAGAATTAAACAATACAGCTAATACTATGAGGCATACTTATGAATAAAACAGATATGTTAGAATTAGCAGAACAATATCTTATAAATAGAAAGATAGATTTTGTGAGACCTGGAAAATTTGGGTGTGTGGAAGGTAATAGGCAAGAAGTAATATTTTTAGATCCGTTGGTGCTTGATCCAAGAGTTGCGGTAGTTGACCCTGGAGATATAAGAGTATGGGTTAATGCTAAAACAAAAGAAGTAACATTGGCAGATCAAATGTAGTAGATTATAAAAACAATGTTGAGTAAATACTAATTCACATGCTATGATGTCAATTTAAATTGTAGTGTTAAGGAGTGCCACTTACCATGCAGCAATATGTTGTAGATAGTGGCATTCAGGCAGTATTAATTCCGACAGAATCTCTTGATGTATTGTCCTGTCCTCAATTTTTAGATCATACGTTTAGGCCAACCCCTTAGGAGTATATAAAATGTTAAAACCGGATGTGTATCTAAATATTAAATTTTATGAAACTTGTAACGGAGGACGCAAAGGCCCAACTCCATCTGATTTTTTTGGTTGTATATTTAAAATTGACGATCAAAATTTTGATGGAAGAATGTTATTAGCGGAAATTTCTTCTATTTATCCGGTGGATTGCAAAGAGAGAGTACCTGTAAAATTTCTTAATTACGACAACGTAAAAAATAAATTACATATAGGTAAAAAAATTTATATAAGAGATGGCGGCACTGTAGGCGAGGCAATAGTTGTTGATTTTACTGAATAGTATAAATGTGTGGTGATAGTAATGCTAAACTTACAAAGTAAATTAGTATCCCAAAACAAGGAGGGCCAAAATGATGTATATTAAAGCTGCTTTTCGTCGAGAATTAAAGGAATTAGCATTACAGAAACAAAATATCATAGAAATAGGTATATGGGCACATTCAACTTATTTAAAATATTGCGAACATTTAGAGTCTGGATTAAGAAAAATAATGTTAGGTCTTAATACAATGGAACTTGGACCAGAATTTGCTAGATCTTACGAAATATTAAATAAAATTGCAGATGATTTGATTGCAGGCAAAGAGATTGATCTTAATGCAACAGAGTACCGTGATAAGAATGATATTTTAGGTTGAACCAAATTAGAATAACTATATGAGCTAGAATGTGATCGGTTAAATGCTGTATTACAACGGAGGTTTAAGTGAATATTTTTGAAATGGTAGTTTATGATATTTTTTATTTAAAACCAAACAGAATGGTTTTTTCAGGTAAATTTGTCAATGAAAACAGCGTGCGTTTACCAATAGACGCTATTATTTTTGTTAATCAAAGGCCAATTAGTAAAATAAAGCTAACGGTATTACCAATTTCAGTTGGTGTTAATGTTAGAAGAGATATTGGCAACATAGAATCATAAGAACAAGTTGATTTGAAGTTTATAAACTGGGAAAAAGATAATGTTATAATCAGAGAAAATACAAAAGAATGATTATTTTACTTGTGTATTTTACTTGATGTTGACATTTAATGTTGTTGTATCACGTAATGCTTATTAAAAAATAAAATGCATCTAAGTGCAGCAGGAATATTTATATGAAACCATCAAAACGACAAAAACTTGAGCAAACTTTTAAATTTACAAGCTCTTCAAATAGCTCCCAAGATGTGGTTCAGGGTGAAGATTTTTCTTCTACAAGGTCATCAATGGAATCGGCAGCCTCTGGTAGTGCAACAAATGTGAAAACATATATGTATCATAAACTTGAAGAAATAACTTTCAATCATGCTAAAAATTATTTAGATATGCTCAATCAATTGACTGCTGCTAATTTCTATGTAACAAGCGAAGGTAATGCCATGTTTAAAAGTCATGACACTATCAGTTCTGCTAAATTAGTATCGATAAATATTTTCCATTGCTAACAAATAGAGTATCTAGTTTTTTTGATAAGGTTAGCATTCCTTATACAATAGAACATTCTATTAATACGCAAGTATATATAATACATGTTAAAAACATACAAGAGTACCAACAACAAATAAAGAAAGCTTATCGTCAACCTCTAAATTGGCATGATGAAGATGAAATAACACATATTATGGAAACAGAAATTGCTAATCGAAAGGATGGCGGTTTTTTAAGCGCAGCATGTGTTATAACACCTTTTGCTAGTAAAGAAGATGGTAAATATTATGAACTTTCAAGCTCGCCAATGTACGTATATGGTGAAAAAAAACAGATCCGATATCTTTATATCATTTTGCTAGAGTTGGCTGTAAACTTAAACCATGAACTCCTAGACCATCCAAAAGTCATGTATCTTGTGAGTAGTTAATGTTGATAAGAGTTTTGCATAAGTTGGATTTGCACCAACTGATTTCCATGCGCTTTTTATTGGTCTAATTATAAGATACAAAATTATTCTCTGGAACAGCAAATTTAATAGCGGACTTTTACTCCTATATTAACCTTTTTTTTGTACTCATCTAAAACTCAACAGTTATATGACTTTGGCTATTGCTAGTGTTAAATGAAATCATTTGAGTTGACTATACACTCTAATTAAAGTTGAATTAACCCTATAGATCTAATATAACAAATTTACGTAGAGGGGGTTGCATGTTAAGAGCGTCTAAAAGAGTAACCATAGATACAAATGTATTACAAGCTCATAATGGATTTATTTTAGCTCCAATAATAGATTTACAAGGGTTGGTTTTAAGAGCAGATTATCCAGTACCAGAGCCGATTAAGTGTTTTTTAACAACTAAAAACGTTAATGTTGGTAGAGTGAGAGTAAATTACAAAGATACAAAGCTACCGGAAGATCCTGATTGTTATGAATATTATGTTAGGATTTATGGAACGTTTTCTATTTCAAAGCGAGAAGTTACTGATTTTATTACTAATAATGCTGCTTTAATGGAAACTCAATTACGTCATATTGATGATATGCCCGCGGCCATTAAAATGCAATCTTGTATTGAAGAACAATATAAACTTTGCGAAGAAGATGCCACTTATGCGGATTTGGCGCACAACCTTGTTTGGGAAGTTCCAGTATCTGGTATGTTTACCAACGAAACTAATATCAATACTAAAAAGATGAGTAGTAGTCAGCCCATAATGGGAAAAGATTCTGTAGATATTAATACGGTGGAATTAGTTAGCAAAGGAAACGTTTTAGTGGTTAAAGAGAAAGAAATTAATGCTGGGTTAATGGCTCCTCTTTTTGGTTTGAAAAAGACAAATATTAATTTTGCAAAAAAAGCTCAGTTTGAAGATACGCTTATAAGTGGGGAAAATATTAGTATAAAATATACTGGTGATGAAAATGAGAATGGTGATTTAACATTAGGGATGAATACCAATATAGATTGGCTGAATAATCCTTACCATGATTTTTTTCGTATGTTTCCTGTTAAATCTAATATAGAAAGGTATGAATTAAAAAAAGAGCAAGATGAGACTGGAAAAAAACATGCAACTATTGTAAAGGTTAAACCACGTCCTAGTTAAAATTTAGTTTTTATGTATTCCCATATTTTAGCAATAATACTTACTATTGTGTTAGCTAGAAAAAACTGATAGGGTTATAAATAGGCAACCTGATAATGTTGTTTAGGTTGCCTACCAATACAACTGTTTTTGGTTACAGTTTCGCACCATTTTGGTGTTATTATAAAAAAAATTTTACCACAGTAAATTTATGAACGATTTATATTGCTGGGAAACTAAATTTAAATATTGTTGCTATTCAAAGCGATTATTAGCAAAACTTTTATTGCTTAATAAAACATCAAAACAAAAAATAAATATTTTAGAAATTAAAAAAGCTATATATTACGCTAAAAAATATCATGGTGATCAAAAACGGCAATCTGGAGAACCATATTATTCGCATCCATTGCAGGTGGCTTACATGGTTGCTGACCATCGTTTAACGACCAATATTTTAGTTACTAGTATATTACACGATACTATAGAGGATACTAAGCTTACTAAAGAGATAATCATTCATCTTTTTAATTCTACCATCGCAAATCAAGTTGAGGCTTTAACTAGAATAAAATTTACTCAAAAAATTAGCTCAGCAGAAATAATTAAATTATTATGGCTACAAGGAAAAGAAGATCTCTTACTGATAAAATATTTTGATAGATTACACAATATGCAAACTATTAATGCTAAATCTCCTGAAAAAATTTTAAAAACAGTTGAAGAAACGTTCAAAAAATTCATGAGTTTAAGTATATATTTTAAGGCAACCATGCCGGATTTATTAAAAATAGACCAAATCATAGTAGATTTATGTTATCAACAATTACTACCTACTGCACAACGTCAGTCGCTAGATTTAATGAGTTTTTGTGAAGATAATTTTCAGCTGCCTTTTCTGTTTGTTCGCAATGCAGAAAACCAAACCAAAATCCTATAATTAGCGGAATAAAAATAATTAATAAACCATAATGATTAAATTTTTCTGTTAAATATACAAGACCTACAGAAGTAATAACATACATTAAACCTCGAGATAGGGCATAAATTAAGCTAGCACAAGTAAATCGTTTAAAAACAGGAAAATGCTTAAAGAAAATTGGAGTTGCTGGAATAATGTTAAGCCAACATAGGCAAGAAACTGATTGAATCATGAGTATATGGTGTGGTGCATCTACATGAGACAATAAAAAAGGAGCCAATAGTATAATAATAGAAAATATTATGGCTTTTGTTTTAACAATTTTTAATGGGTGTATTTTGCAACTCAAATATACTAAACATACTACTCCTAAAAATTCTACTAAAGCAACTATTAAATTCTGACTTACAATTTGTTGTGGAGAGTAGTTAAAAGAGTTCTTCAAAATTTCCCCACAATATACGTATATAAAATAAAAACATGCTGGACTTCCGCAATATGTTAAAAAATACGCTATAACAGTTTTTTTATTAACTTTTTGATTAACTATTACATCTTCTTGTAATATTTGTGGATCTATATTAACTTTGGAAAATCTTTGTTTGAGTTGTTGTTTTGCGTTTATAAATTCAGGGGTTTCTCTAAGAGCTGTTCTGGCAACAAACCCAACTAAAGCTATGGTAGCGCCAGCCCAAAAAGCTACCCTCCACTCTAATCCTAGAGCAAAAACTCCCGTTGCAACAGCTAATGCCATTAAAGCTCCAAAACAATCGGAACAAGCTATTAAACACACAACAGGATAATTAGCAGGTGGTTTAACTAGTTCGGTTAGATAAATTTGAGCGCCAATTATTTCACCCATAGAAGATAGTCCTTGGACAATTCTACATATTGTTATTCCCCAAGACGCCGCAATTCCAACTTGAGCATAAGTTGGTAAATTAGCCATTGCCACACAGGAAAGCGCCATCATGGCGGTAGTTATAATTACTGTAGCTTTTCTTCCTACAGTATCTCCTATATAACCAAAGATTAATGCACCTAATGGTCTAAAAACAAAAGGAGTACAAAATGCCATAGCTGAAAGCAATCTAGCAGTATGTGGATCGGTTTTTGGAAAAAATAATTCATTTAAAAGTACCGCCATATGGACATAAAGCATGAGATCGAAGTATTCAAGAAATGTCCCAATTTGCAAAATAGCGGTAGCTTCTCTTTGTTCGTGACTTAATGACGAAAATATTCCCATGTCTATCTCCAAATGAAAAATAAGATTGCCATATCTCTCTAATGTTTTTTATTACATTAAAGATATTATTTATTAAAAATAGTAATTTTTTATATTTAAGAATTTTTAGATAAAATAAGATTAATAAAATTAAACAAACTTTATTTTATTAATAACATAGATAATTGATAATGAGCAATACTTTTTTATATAAAGCTTATAATATGTACAACTTAAATAGGTATTTTTTTAGTTAAGCGGGAGAGTCTGGGGAGTCTTTTCTCAATAAAATATTTAGGTTTTGTTTAGCGTTAGCGAGTCCTTGTGCCACGGCTTTTTTATACCAATTTATTGCTTTGGTGTAATCTTTAATAATTCCCTGACGACCTTCTTGATATATTACTCCTAAATTATATTGTGCTTCGGCAAATTCTTGTTCTGCAGCTTTTTTATACCATTCTATGGCTTTTTTATAATTTTTAGTAACGCCAACCCCTTTTTCGTACATAACGCCTAGTTTGGTTTGGGCATCAGCTTGACCTTTTTTCGCTGATTTTTGTAATTCTTCGAATTCGTTGTTTGCATTTACAGAACAACAATAAATTACAAACATTCCAGCAGCTAAATTTAGTAATGTTTTTATAAATTGATTCATATGTATTACCCCTAATATACTGATTTAGATGGTTTGCCCAGTGTAAATGTTATTTAGTATATATATTGACATAAGTTATATAAACTTGATATAAACTAAAAAAAATGGGCTAATAGATAATTATTTTTTAAAAAGCAATTTGATTTTAGAAGATTTGACTGACTTTATAAAAAATGATCATTATATTTAATTTAGCATAATGGCAGGGTGTTTTTATTATTTTATTATTAGGATTAGGGGTTAAAATGAACAAATTACGTTTAGGTATAGCAGTATTTATTTTATCTATGAATGTTGTGGGGTGCTCAAGAATAGACTCATTGAATAATTATAGTCATACGGTTGGGGCAGGGTTTAATGCAGCTAAACTTAGCGATAAAGAAATCGGTATAAGAATTAGCAAGGCCGCTATGGACAAAAAATGGGCTTGTAACAGTATAAATAATAATCAATTAATGTGCACATTAAACGTTCGTGATCATGAGGCTGCAATTAATATAGATTATACGCAAACCGGCTATTCCATAGCATATGTATCTAGCAAAAATTTAATGTATAATAAAACTAATGGTACTATTCATCGTAATTATATCAAATGGATTAAATTATTAAGACGTAGTATAGATAGGGCTATGTCTATGCCTGCTTAAAGTTCATGCTTAATGTAGGTGTTGTTGCATGCAGATGGAAGCATGGTGTTAGTGATAATTTATCTTTAGGAAAGAATTTGCCTGTTATGTTGCGGCGACGTTTAACTATGTTTGCACAAAATGTAACAGGTATGCTGTATGAGAGTTTAGAGTTAATTCGGCAAGAGGAGGAGGATATCCAATGGGTAGCTTCTTGTCGGCATGGAGATCAGTCTAGAACTGTAGAATTGCTGTCCAATATAGCTAACAAAGAGTTGATTTTGCCTACAAACTTTAGTTTTTCGGTGCATAACGCAATAATAGGGATGTTTTCTATTGCGATCAAAAACAAGTGTTCATATACAGCGCTTTCTGGTGGCAATGAAAGTTTTGTTTCTGGTTTGTTGGAGGCAATGGCTCTACAAGCAGAATCTAATAGTAAAGTTGGGTATATTTATTTTGATGGTGCTTTTAATCGTTATTATGAAGATATAATTGCTGAAAAAGCTGTGGATATTTGTATAATAATATTATTGGATAATGAAACAAAAAATAAAAAAATAAACGGGGTTAATCTTTGTTATAAAAAAGATGAGCTAACATCGATAAGCAATGATTATAATAATATATTAGCACTTATAGATTTTTTTAACAAAGATGAAAAGTTATGTAGGATATCGGCACCCGGCGGTCAGCTATGTTTGGAACGCAATAACTGAAAAAACTTATTTTGTTTGGTGCTTATTGGTAGTATATTTAGGTTTTTTTAGCTTTGGGATAGCAGGATTAATGCTATGGCTTACGGTTTTTCAAGTTGTTAGGTTATTTAGTAAAAACAAATACGAAAGCCAAACGCGTGTCAGAAAGATAATTAGCTTTTCTTTTAGGGTACTGCTTAATCTGCTTGATATATTAGGGATCTTAAAAATAGAAGCGGATAGTCTAGAAGAATTACATGATTTAAAAGGCAGCATTATTATATCGAATCATCCATGTTTGTTAGATGTGGTAGCAATAATGGCAAGGCTAGGCAATTGTCAATGTATAGTGAAAAATAAATTATGGTTGCATCCATTGCTTGGAGGAGTTATGCGTTCGGCTGGATTTATACAAAACAACTTAGATCCAGAAAAACTATTGCAAGAATGTAAGCAGCAACTTGCATGTGGGCAAAATATTGTTATTTTCCCAGAGGGAACAAGATCTAATTTAAACCAGCCTATCAAATTACAGCGTGGCGTAGGTAATTTGGCTTTGTTTGCTATGGCAAATATTCAGGCATTAATTATAAATTGTAGCCCACTAATGTGGACTAAACAAAACAAATGGCATGAAATGCCTATGCAAAAAATTACGTTGCGATTGAGTAAAGGTAAAGTATTTTTAAGTGAGGATTATTCAGGAATGATTATTCGTTCGTTAATGGTTAGAAAACTTATGCACGATATACAAGAATATTATAATAAGAAGTTAGGCTATGAGTAACTTAGAAATAGAAATTAAACAATTAATAATTGATAAACTAAATCTAGAGGACATTAAAATAGAGGACATCGGTAGCGATCTTCCACTGTTTATCGATGGTTTGGGTTTAGATTCAATTGATGCGTTAGAGTTAGGTATAGCATTACAAAAAAAATATAATATTAAGCTTAAAACTAATGATCAAAGTATTAGACAGTATTTTACTTCAGTAAAAACTATAGCCAACTATATTGATACGTATATTAAAGGAGAAGATGTTGAATAAAGTTGAAATTCAAGAAAAAATTTCACAATATTTAGAAGAATACTTTGAAGTATCTAAAAAAGATATTACTTTGGATGCTGCTTTATATGCAGATCTTGGTCTGGATAGTATTGATGCCGTAGATTTAATAGTTAAGCTACAAGAATTGACTCACAAAAAAATTACCCCGCAAAGTTTTAAAGAAGTGCGCACGGTAGGAGATCTAATTGATAAGATATACGAGTTGTTGCATGAGTAAAAAAAAATTAAAGCCAGGGTTGTTTTTATTAAGCATTATATATCCATTTGCGGTTTATTTTTTTGCCGATCGCGTTTCATATTGGTATTTAATTGCCAGGTTATATCCTGTAGTAGTTAGCTTTAGTATGGCAAGTATGTTTGTTTTATCTATATATTATCCACCTACTTTAATTGAGAGATTTGCACGTTTAACAGATCCAAATCTTGATGATGATGCAGTTAAATATACTAAAAAAGTTACAATAGTTTGGGCTGGTTTTTGTTTCTTAAATGCCGCAGTGTCAAGTTGCACAATTTTTTTAGATGTTAAGTATTGGACTTTATATAATGGCTGTATTTCTTATATTTTAATGGGTTTACTGTTCGTATTAGAATTTAGTTATAGAAAGTATAAATTAATTAGTAAAAATCGTATAGAGTAGTTAAATGATTGGATCTAATCACTATACTCCGGCACATTGTTTGTTAACAGCTGTCGACTCAACTAAATGGCAGCGATATTGGCAAATAGCACACCATGAAGGTATAAATTATTTACAATATATTTTTGCCATAATGACAAAAATACTTGAGGCAAAAGCAAATAGAGTAATTATTATTCATCAGGATCGTGCAATTTTTTTTGCAGCATTTCTTGCGGCTTTGTATAGCAAAGTAATTGTGGTTATACCAAACACTCCGGCACCAAAACACATAGATGAAATTATGCAGCCGAGTGACTTATTGTTGAACGAACAAATTCTAGATAATCAATCTTTAACTAATACAGTAAGCAAAAAAATGATTCAAATTGCGGATCTTGATCCGTGGCAAGCTAAAGTTATTTTTTATACATCTGGATCGACCGGTCGCCCACAAGCGGTTACTAAAACTTTAGCTAATCTTGAAGCAGAAATTATGGTATTGGAAGAGCTATGGGGATGTAAAGGAGTAGGTGGAACGTATTTTTCAACAGTACCGCATTCGCATTTATATGGATTTTTATTCTCGTTATTATGGCCAGTATGTACAGGAAAAAAAATTAATCGTAAAACCTGTGCTACTTGGGAGGAAATAATTTCTGTTTGCATGGTAGATGATTATATAATTTCTAGTCCTGCGCATTTGGGTAGATTCCCAGTGTTACAGCAGCCTATGCAGTTACAACCAAAAATGGTGTTTTCGTCAGGTGGGTTGTTATCTTATAGAGCTGCGATGTCTAGTGAACATTTTTTTGGGGTAATACCTATAGAAGTTTATGGTAGCACGGAAACTGGTGGTATAGCATATAGGCGACAGCAGGTTGATAATCAGTTGTGGACTAAATTTAGAGGAATTAAAATATCTGCAACTAAAAATAATTTATTAGTTGTTAAGTCTACGTATATTACTGGTGATAGTGCTTACATTACTCAAGATTTAGTGATAATCGTGACATCCGATCAGTTTAAGTTACTAGGGCGCGCCGACAGAGTAGAAAAAATTGAAGGAAAGCGAATTAGTTTACCAGAAATAGAAATCAAATTAAAAAGTTTAGAATATATAACTGATGCTGTTGTGTTTCCGTTGCCTCGTCTAAATAGAGATCAATTAGGTGCAGCAATAGTATTAAGTACATTAGGGCAAACACAGCTAAAAGTTATTGGAAAATTAAATTTGGTGCGAGAAATAAAAGCCAATTTGTTGCAATTTTTCGAATTAGTAGTGTTGCCACAAAAGTGGAGCATAGTTACAGAAATTCCACTTAATGCTCAAGGTAAATGTACTCATGATATATTACAGAATATAGGCACAATATGCTAGACAGTATTATATTATTGCCGAATATACAGAAACAGCAGGTGCAAACGGACTTGCTCGAGGTTTGGTTAAGTATTCCACAGAATTTGTATTATCTTAATGGGCATTTTCCAAGTTTGCCAATAGTTCCAGGTGTGGTTTTGTTACATTGGGTTGTAGAGTTTTCGCGTAAAACATTTAACATAGAAGAACCAATCACGTTAGTTAAAAATATCAAATTTAATAATTTAGTGCAACCTGAAAATCAACTTATACTAAGAATAGAGCATATTGCTAAACAAGCAATGATTAAATTTTCATATAAGGCAGATCAAATTATATATTCTTCAGGTTGCGTAATTTATTCTTAGGTGTAGTGTGACTTATAAAATTTGTGCCTTAATTGCAACGTATAATCATTTTAATTATTTAGAGAAAATTATAAATAAACTACATGATTGTAAATTGCAAATATTTATTATTGATGATGGTAGTAATTTACAAACTAAACTCGCATTAAATCAAATATATAGTAAACATCCAGAAATTATACATATGGAATTGGTAAATAATTCTGGCAAAGGAGCTGCTATATTTGTGGGGTTACAACAGATTGTAGCATATGGTTATACTCACGTTTTACAGATAGATGCAGATGGGCAGCATAGTTTAGATGGATTACAGTATTTTTTAGAGCTTTCGAATACCAATCCAGGAGCTGTAGTAAGTGGACATCCTATATACGATCAATCTATATCTGTAGCTAGACGTATAGGCAGATGGTTTACTCATGTTTGGGTTTGGATTGAAACTCTTTCTTTTAGAATAACAGATAGTATGTGTGGTATGAGGGTTTATCCTTTAGTCGAAACTTTGCAGGTTATGACTAAACATAATGTTGGGAAACGTATGGATTTTGATACCGATATTATAGTTAGGCTTTTTTGGTGTGGGGTGCCAGTAATTATGAGTCCGGTTAAAGTGATTTATCCTTCTTTTAACATATCAAACTTTAATATGTTAAAAGATAATTGGCGTATATCTAGAATGCATACCAGATTATTTTTTACAATGTTGGTTAATTTACCGAAAATTATAGCGAATCGTCCAGATTATACAACGCTTAAATTAAATCCTAAAACTATGCATTGGTCTAGTCTTAATGAAAGAGGTTCAATAGTTGGAGTATTATTGTTGATTGTTATATATAAAATCTTAGGCCGATATGTTTGTCAGATAATAGGTAGTCTAGTAGTAGCATATTTTTATATTGTTGGTGAGACTCAAAGAAAAGCTTCACAGGAATTTCTTCAAAAAACATTTTTATATAGTGGAACCATTAATAAACCAACCCATATAGATGGATTACGACATTTTAATAGTTTTTTTAACATGATGCTAGACAAGATAGAGGCTTGGAGTGGCCATATAAGTTTAGATAATTTAAACCAAATTGCTATGGATGATTTAGCAAAGCTCATGAGTAAAAAACAAGGTGGTATGTTACTAGTTAGTCATTTAGGCAATATAGAGTTTTGTAGAGCATTAATTAGTAGTGAGCATAGCAATAGGTTACATGTGTTATTACATAGTAAAAATTCACTTCGTTTCAATGCTATGCTCCAGGCTGTTAATCCTTCATATACACTAAATATTATAGAAGTAACCGAAATCGGTCTAGAGACAATTGTATGGCTAAAAAATTGTATTGAGCAAGGGGATTGGATAGCTATTGCAGCAGATCGGGTTGCGATTAATGATAATGATAGAGTATCAAAAGTTAAATTTTTAGGTTCAGACGCTAATTTTGCCCAAGGACCATATGTTTTAGCAAGTTTATTAGAATGCCAAGTGTATAGCGTGATTGCAGTGCATGATAAAAATCAATATAAAGTAGATGTGTCAAATTTTGCTGAAATAATTAAGATTGATAGAACAAAACGTGAATTGCAACTACAACAATTGGCACAACAATATGCTCATTATTTAGAAGGTTATTGCCTGAAGTACCCATATCAATGGTATAATTTCTTTGATTTTTGGAAAGCAGTATGAAAAAAGTAATAACAATAGGATTGGGTTATTTATTAACCATTGAGGATGTAGATCTAATATCTAAAAAACAAGCAACTCTTTGTTTATCTGCTGCTGTGGATTTTAGAAATAAAATAAACAAAGGAGCAGACTTTTTAGCCGATCAATTATTACAAAATGGGTATATTTATGGTGTAACAACTGGTTATGGAGATAGTTGTACCCAACCAATTCCATTGGATTTGGTAAACGAACTTCCTATACAATTAAGTCGTTTTCATGGATGTGGTTTGGGTGAATTTTTATCACTGCCGCAAACTAGAGCAGTATTAGCTGTACGTTTAGCTTCGTTATGTTTAGGGTTTTCTGGGGTTAGCTTTGAATTACTGGAACGATTAGAGTTGTTGCTGCAAAAAGATATTTTACCAATAATTCCTAGTGAAGGTTCAGTAGGAGCTAGTGGCGATCTTACGCCATTATCTTATGTTGCAGGGGTAATAATAGGTGAAAGGCAAGTGTGGTATAATGGTAGCCAAAAGTCTACCAAAGATGTTTATGCCGAACTGGGTATTATTCCATATGTTTTAAAACCTAAGGAAGGTTTAGCTCTAATGAATGGTACAACTATCATGACGGCACTTGCAACAGAGGCTTATTGTAGAGCTAAGTATATTATGCATTTGTCTTCTAGACTAACAGCGATGACTTGCTTAGCATTAAGAGGTAATCCACAACATTTTGATGCTTATTTATTTAGTGCCAAGCCTCACGTTGGGCAAGCATCGATTGCTAAATCGATTAGCGAGGATCTGCAATTTGCGCCTAAAAATTATCCAGTAGATCGCTTACAAGATCGTTATTCAACGCGTTGTGCTCCACATGTAATTGGGGTGCTAGCCGATTATTTGCCTGTTTTTAAAAACACTATAGAAGTAGAAATTAATTCTGCTAACGATAATCCTATTCTAGAGTTACCAGAACACGGTAACAATGGCAGAATATTGCATGGTGGGCATTTTTATGGTGGACATATTGCTTTTGTAATGGATAGTTTAAAAAATTTGATAGCTAATATAGCAGATTTATTAGAACGACAAATGGCTACTTTGGTTGATCCAAAATTTAATCATGGATTGCCAGCAAACCTTTCTGGCAGTTTTGGACCAAGAGCTGTTATTAATCATGGTCTAAAAGCTGTGCAAATTGCAGCTTCCGCGTGGACAGCAGAAGCTTTAAAAGGCACTATGCCGGCTAGTGTGTTTTCTAGATCTACTGAATGTCACAATCAGGATAAAGTAAGTATGGGAACAATTGCAGCACGAGACGCTTTACGTGTTATGCAATTAAGCGAACAAGTAGCGGCTGCACAGTTATTAGCTGCTATGCAGGCATTAAGGATCAGAGAAAATGCCGGAGAACTATCTATAGCTAATTATTCTAAAGCAATATGTAATTTTTTTATGCAAATAGCGGATAGCGTTCCTTTTGTTCAACAAGATCAGCCATTAGATTATTGCTTACGCAATATGGTGAATATGATCCAACAACGTAAGTGGAAGATCCAGGAGGAAGAAAGTGACAGCGTTAATAACAGCTAGTTGTATAATTAAAATTGAATTTTACGATATAGATTCGATGAATATTGTATGGCACGGTAATTATCCTAAATTTTTAGAAAGAGCACGTAGCGAATTATTAAATATAATTAATTATAATTATTTTGAAATGTATGCTTCTGGTTATACTTGGCCAGTTGTAGATCTAAGAATAAAATATATTAAACCTATTGCTCTACAACAAGAGATTGTAGTTGAAGCGCGGTTAATAGAGTTTGAGAATCGTTTAAAGATAGATTATTGCATTTATGATAAGCAAAAAAAAGAGATTTTGTCTAAGGCTACTTCAATTCAGGTTGCAGTTAAAGTTGATAATAATTATTTAGAACTTGAAACCCCCGAGATATTTCAAGCTAAAGTTAAAGAGATAATAATATGAGTAAGTTTTATTTGCTGATTAAAGTATTTAGTATGCTCTGTATTTTAATGGGTTCTATATCTTATGCATTAACGCCAGATCAGGTTAACATGGTAATTGTTCAGCCTGGAGAAGTTTTAAATGCAAACTTTGTACAAACGCGGTATTTTGTTGGATTACCTAAACCTATTATATCTATGGGATCTATAGAAATTTGGGGTAACAAAGGTTTAGTTTGGCAGACTAAACAGCCATTTCCTAGTAGTATTATTATAAGTGAAAGTGGTATTTATCAAAAAGATACAAATAATGATCAATTTTTTAATAAAATTACTCCTATAGCCAGTGGTGCTGGTATATTTAAAGCGGTATCTAATATACTAAATGGTTCTTTTACTGCCAATAACGCACAAGATTTTGATGTAGAGATTTTGCCTGTATCCACTATAGATAAATGGCATGTTAAATTGACTCCAAATAGAGCGCCAATAAATAAAATTATTAATGCTATAGACGTTGTTGTGGATAAATATATTAAACAAATCACAATTTACCGGCCGAATGGCGATTACGACGTTATAATCTTAGATAGTCATATTACCAGTGCAGTTAAAAATAAGACATGGCAGTATGATTAAGTTTTTGCGTTATTTATGGTTAATATTAATTGTAATGTTGGTTACATATATTGGTTTGGCATTATTTAAACAAAATAAATTACAACTTAATGTATTAGATCTTCTTCCTGTAGCCAAAGATAATAATGTACAGGCGACAAATTTATTTATACAAGATGCAGATCTGTCTAACAGTGTTTTATTTGTGTTTGGGCATAAAGATTTTGCAGTGGCATGTGATGCAGTGCAAAAATTTAAAATGGAAGTTATTAGAGAAAAATTACCTGTAACTTTAAAAGAAGAGAACGATTTTATTGCTGAATATACGGTGCTATTTAAAGATATGCATAAGTATAGGGCTGGGTTGTTATCTGAGAGTGATCGTAAACATTTAAAAAAAAATAACGCTAATATTTTGCTTAATAGAGCATTAACAGAAGTAACGTCGCCGATTGGTGTTTTAGGATCGCCACAATTTGTTAGCGATCCATTTTATTTATTCCCTAAATTTATTGTTTCGCTAAAATCTGATCTAAGTCTAAGAGAAAGTGTAGATGGCATTAATTGGCAGTTTGTTAAAGGTAACGTACAGAACTCAATATTTTCGTTACATCTACAAAAAAAGTTTGCAGATCAATTAGAATTAATTCTAACCAAGATAAAATCTGAGTTTGGTGTGGAAGTGTTGAAAACTGGAGCGCTTTTTTATACTATGGCTGGCGCTAAACAGGCGAATAATGAAATATCTAATATTAGTATAATTTCTATAGTAGGAATAATAGTAGTATTGTTATTAATGTTTGGTACGATAAATTCTTTAGGCATTGTTGTGGCTATTATTACAACAGGGATAGTATGCGGTATAGCCGCATCATTATTAGTATTTAATTCTGTGCATATTTTGGCGCTAGTTTTTGGATGTAGTTTGGTTGGGGTTTGTATTGATTATGCAATTCATTACTATTGTGCTAGTTATAACAATAGTAGTAAGTCTATTTTATCTGAATTAATGCCATCTTTACCTTTAGGCGTGGTATCATCTTGTTTGGGTTATGGTTTGCTAGTGTTTGTTCCTTTCCCAGGTATACAGCAAATGGCAGTGCTTACTGCTGCTGGTTTGGTTGGATCATTTATTAGCGTGGTTTTATGGGGGCCTTGTTTAGTACAAAGACAAAAAGTTAAATTACCAAAAATAGGATTGTTTATTCAAACTAAACTCTTAATTTTGGCAAAAACAGGCACTAAAACTAAGCTGGTCAGTAGTTTGGTAATTTTAATAATAGTTGTTTTTGTGGGCTCTTTGTTCTACATCAAATTCTCTGACGACATACGTGGATTACAGTCTTTAAATTTAGACTTAAAAAGTCAAGAAGATCAAATTCGTAGTGTTATTAACTTTGAAAGCTCTACTAAGTTTCTGCAAATAGAAGCGGATTCAATAGAAAACTTATTGAAAACGGAAGAAAAGATTATTCAAGATTTACAGCAATTAATTGTAGATGGTGTACTTAATGGGTATAGAGCACTAGCTTCTTTGCAACCATCTATGCAGCGACAATTAGATAATAGAAAGTTGTTACAGGAACAATTATATCCACTATATGGACAATTATTTACTAAGTCTTTAAATATAGATCTTAAATATTCATGGGACAGCTTAGGTTTTTCTTCACCATTATTAACGCATATTGAATTACCGACAGGATGGCGTGAATTGGTACATTACAATTCAGATGGTAGAGTATTTGGTAGGATATTACTATCTAATATTAGCGACCCAGCTAAGCTAATTAAGTTAAGCCAAAATTATCTTGGGGTTAAGTATGTTGATCAGCCGAAAGCATACTCGGAACTGTTTCTGCATTATAGGCAAATTATTAGCATGTTAATTTTAGTGGTTTTATTTATGTTTATATTGATTTTGTCGGTAATTTTAGGTTTTTTGGCCGCGCTTAAAATTGTATTGCCAGTGTCGTTAACAATAATGATTGTAGTGGCGTTGTTAAGTATATGTGGTGTGCCGATAAATTTATTTCACACTATGGGATTATTGCTGGTGTTATGTCTCGGAATAGATTATGCGCTTTTTTCATATAAGAATAATAGTAAGATGAATTTATTGGCTAATGCATTATCTGCTGTAACTACAATATTATCGTTTGGATTGTTATGTTTTAGCAATACTGTGGCAGTAAGTTCTTTTGGATTAACAATTTTTCTTGGAATATTAGTATGCTTTGTGTTAACCACTATTTTAATTGGCAAAAACTTATATACGGCCATAGAGTATAAAACATGAGATCTTTTTGTATGGGGTTATATGCATCGTTATTTTTAATTAGTTGTGGGACAGTCAATACGTCTTTATATAAAGGTTCTGATATGGCGGTAATAACCAGCCATCCTAATATTGTGACAGATCAAAGTATTGCTTTAGATCTAAAAAAAGTATGGCCATTAACAGAAAGTGGCGAGTATTTGCAACAAATTAAAATAAATGCGCAAGATAAACAATATGAATTTTTTGTGCATCTTACAATAACTAAAAATAAGTTGTATGCTATAGCCTATAACAATATGTTTGGTAGATTATATAATTTAACCTGGACTCCGACTGTTATGGTTTGGGAATATAATAAATATATCCCTATGAGGTTGCAGCCAGATAACATAGTGTTAGATTTTTTATTATGCAATTTACCATTAGATGTTTTGCAAATTGCAATTAATGGCGCTAAAGCAACCGATTTGCTTAATGTGCGTTTGATCAAAAATAATCAAGTGGTTTTGCGTGAAATTTATCGACAAAACAAAATTGGTAATTTATATAAAGAAACAGTCATAAATAATTGGCAAGCTGGGTATAGTTTGTATATTAACACGGTTGTACAATAATGAATAAAACTACATTCGTATTAACTGATCTTGGTATTGTTTGTTCTTTAGGAATAGGTAAACAAGAAGTTAGTCAGGCATTATTTGCTGGGGTTACCCAAAAAGTTCTAACTACACGAAAACAGTTGTTTTCTGGTAAAATTGTAAATGTATTTTTAATTCCAACCGAGCTGCACAATTTGCCTGTTGAATATATTGATCTTAATTCTAGAAATAATTGTTTGTTGCAATTAGTTTTGGATCAAATTATTCCAACAGTTAATAGGTTGAAATTAAAATATGGATCTTCCAGGATTGGCATCATATTAGCTACAACTTCTTCTGGTACTTTTGAAGCAGAACTTGCTTTTGAACATAAAATACGTACTGGAAAATGGCGAGATCATTTTTTTTATCAACAACAAGAAATTGCAAGTCCCTCGATATTTGCTGCTAAATACTTAGATATAAATGGACCAGCTTATACTATTTCTACTGCTTGTTCTTCATCAAGCAAAGCTATTTTGTCGGCAAGAAGACTTATACTAGCAGGAATTTGCGATGCTGTAATTTGTGGTGGAGTAGACACGTTATGCGAATTAACCTTAAATGGTTTTGACAGTCTAGAGTTACTTACAGATCAAATATGCCTACCTTGTAGTAAAAATCGTAACGGTATCTCGCTGGGAGAGGGAGCCGCGGTATTCGTTATGACCACAGATGAAAAACAGTCTGGTAGTATAGTGTTTTATGGTGGTGGAGAAAATTCTGATGCCTATCATATAAGTGCTCCAGAACCAAATGGAAGTGGTCCAGAAAATGCTATATTACAGGCACTTAATATGGCGGGACTTGATCCAAAAGATGTTAATTATATAAATTTACATGGAACAGGAACCAAACTAAATGACGAAATGGAAACTAAATGCATCTATAGAATTTTTGGTAATTCAATTTTTTGTAGTTCGACTAAAGCGCTTACTGGGCATACTTTAGGTGCTGCTGGAGCGATAGAAGCTGGGATTTTGTGGTTAGCTTTAGCAGAAGAATCTAAAGGTAGTATTCCGTTGCCGCCACATATTTGGGATGAAGAGAAAGATCCTGATTTGCCAGAACTTAATTTTGTTAAGTTTGCTCAGCGCAGTTATTCTAAGAAAAACGGCTATGTGTTAATTAGTAACTCTTTTGCTTTTGGTGGTAGTAATGTTAGCGTTATTTTAGGAAAACAACCATGATCAATATAGAACATCTATCGATCAAAGAGTTGTTGCTGCACGATGCCCCTATGTTATTATTGGATAAAGCTAAATATTTTACTGATGATTATATACATACTGTAGTTAATGTGAGTAAAAATTCACTATTTTTTTTGCGTGAAGGTGTGCCATCTTATGTGGCTCTTGAGTATATGGCGCAATCTATAGCAGTATGGAATGGTATGCTTGCGCGTCAGCAAAACGATATACCGAAAGTAGGGTTTTTAATTAGTAGTCGTAATCTGGTTTTAAAAGTCGCAAGCTTTAAAGAAGATACGTTGTTAGATGTGCATGGTAAGATTAATTATAATGATGGCTTCATGGCATCGTTTGATTGTTGGGTTGAACTAAATAAAGAAATAGTTGCCACCGCAACGTTAAGTGTTTTTCAACCAAGTAATATTAAAAAATTTATGGAGATTATTGAAAATGCAAAATAATGGAACAGTATTGGTAACTGGTGCTAGTAAAGGTATAGGTAGAAGTATTGCAATAGCAGCAGCGCGAGCAGGCTATACTGTAATAGTGCATTATGGTGAGGATCGAGATGGTGCTCAACAAACTTTAAATCAAATTACAACTATTGGTGGAGCCGGACGTTTAATTTCATTTGATATATCCGATCGCGATTCTTGTCGCCTTGTTTTAGAAGCTGATCTACAATTACAAGGTGCTTATTATGGAGTGGTGCTAAATGCTGGTATAGTTAGAGATAATGCATTTCCGGCGCTAGAAGATTCAGATTGGGACGATGTTATAAGTACTAATCTGGATGGATTTTACAATGTGTTAAAACCGCTAATAATGCCTATGGTTAGAACTCGCCAACCAGGAAGAATAATTACTATTTCGTCAGTATCTGGGATGATTGGTAATCGTGGACAAGTTAATTATAGTGCAGCCAAAGCAGGCATTATAGGTGCTACAAAGGCGTTGGCTATAGAATTGGCTAAACGTAATATTACGGTAAACTGTGTTGCTCCTGGCATTATTGATACGAAAATGACGGCAGATTTTCCGTTGAAAGAGTTAGAAAAAATTATTCCAATGCAACGCATGGGTAAACCGGAAGAAGTTGCAGCAGCAGTTATGTTTTTATTGTCGCACGGCGCAGCATACACTACTAGACAAGTAATTGCAGTAAATGGAGGGTTAATATAATGCGACGTGTAGTTGTAACTGGCATGGGTGGTATTACGGCCTTGGGACGTGGTTGGGCTGAAATTAAATCACACATGTTAGTGAATAAAACTGCAATTAGATGTCTATCTGAGTGGGCAGATATAAAAGGCATGAATACTAATTTAGGTGCTCCAATCCCTAATTCAGATCTGCGTACACTTTGGCCACGAAAAAGTACGCGTACTATGGGGCCTGTGGCCTTATATTCTATATATGCTACCGAGGTGGCGTTACGTCAAGCAGGATTAATTGATAATTTAGTAATTAAAAATGGTCGTACAGGAGTAGCATATGGTTCAAGTTTTGGTAGTCCTGGGCCAATTAGTGAATTTGCAGATCTATTGTTTGCTCGCAACCTTAGTAAAATAACTGCGACTAGTTATATTCGTATGATGAGCCATACTACCGCTGTTAATATCGGTTTATTCTTTGGTATTACTGGGCGTATAATACCATCTTCTACTGCTTGTACTTCTGGTAGTCTGGCTATAGGTTACGGAGCAGAAGCAATTCGCCATGGCTACCAAGACATTATAATTGCTGGTGGGGCTGAAGAAATATGTCCATCTATGGCTGCAACTTTTGATGTATTATATGCAACTAGTACTAGAAACGATCATCCTGAATCTGTACCTAGACCTTTTGATAAAAATCGTGACGGAATAGTTGTAGGGGAAGGTGCTGCTACTTTGATCCTAGAAGAATATGAGCATGCTGTTAAGCGAGGTGCAACCATTTATGCAGAAGTAGTTGGATTTGGCACTAATACTGATGGAAATCACGTTACCCAACCTTCTGCCGCAACTATGGCGGTCGCGATACGTTTGGCTTTAGAAGATGCTGATTTACAACCAGAGCAGATTGGGTTCATTAGTGCACACGGGACTGCTACAGAACATGGTGATATAGCTGAAACTATTGCAACCAGCTCTATTTTTAATATTAATACCCCAATTCATTCTATTAAAAGTTATTTAGGACATACTTTAGGTGCGGCTGGCTCTATAGAAGCATGGTTGGCTATAGAAATGATGCGGGATAATTGGTTTGCACCAACGGCTAATCTTACCCAAGTTGATGAACGGTGTGGTAACCTAGATTATATAATGGGGGAAGGACGTAAGTTACAAGTTGATTATGTAATGAGTAATAATTTTGCGTTTGGAGGGATCAATACTAGCTTGATATTCGGTCGTGGATAAATTTAATAAATTCGAAATAATTGGTACTAATTATTCAACTAAAGTAGCTTCGAAAAATTGCTTGTGTTTAATTAATTCTAAATTTGAGGTTTTACTGGCAAATAAAGAAGTATTTTTACATCCACAAGAGATAGATGTTTTTGCTTGTTTTAAACATGTCAAACGGAAAAAAAGTTATTTACAAGGTAGATATTGTGCAAAATTAGCAGTTATAAACTTATTTCCAATATTAAAAGCAAACGAAATATGTATTGCTAATGGTGTATTTGGTTTTCCTTACATTGCAGAACCCAATTATGTTAATGTAGAAATTAGTATAAGTCATAGTGGTGAAGATGCTGTGGCTATAGCATTTGCACAATCTGATCCAATGGCGGTAGATCTAGAACAAATATTAGCAACTAGAAATTTGGCTATACAATCACAACTTAGTCCGGCAGAGATCAATTTAATCATAGAGCAGTTTCAACAGCTAGAGTATGGGTTTACCATTATATGGGCGGCAAAGGAAGCAATAGCAAAAGTATTAAAATGTGGTATAACTATTGATTTTAAGGTGTTTGAAGTTGACTCTATTTTACAAGATAATGAAAAATATATTATTACTTTTATTAAATTTTCACAGTATAAAGCAATTGTTTGGCAAGTACGGACTGCTGTTTGTGCTTTGGTAATTCCTAGAATAACAAATATTATCTACGAAATCACTCCGATTACTAATAACGAGCTCTCCAAGCTTGATAAATGTTAATTTTATAATACAATAAAAATCAAAGATATTAAGAAATTCAGTGGAGATCAAAGGTATGCTAGATATCAATACTATAGAAGACACAGATGTTAATATAGTTGTTACTGCTATGGATGATTTAGTAAAAAATAATTCAGGTTTGTTATCTAATGGTAATGTTCATGGTTATACTAGAGCATTAGGGGTGGTATGTAGAGAAGTTTGTTTAAGGTTAGATGATAAATATAAAATATCTGATCCAGCTAATAAAGATTTTGAAAATACCTGTCAGCAGATTTTAGCGCTTGCTGGAGCCATGGGAGAAAGCCAAGCAATTGTGGATATAATAACAAGAGTGTTAAATACTATTAGAAGCTCTAATAACACCATAGAGCCAGAAACAGGATTAAATGTTAGAGATTTACTAGTGCGTGCTTGGAGTGTAGCTAATAATTTGTTAGTGGCTCCGGAAGAAAAAAATGTAATTATTATTAATATTACAGATAATATATTAACCAATGGAGGATGTTTAGCTGGTATTAGCGGTCGGTTAGCCCACATATATTGTAGTAATATAAGAACTATTTTAGAAAAAGGTAAACAAGAGAATAGCGAAGAAGAAAGAAGCCATAAAAGAAGACGTACAGAAGAACCAGTAATATTTAGTGGTACTGTAAGTTCATCTATACCGTCAACCAAAGAAGAAGAAAATGTTCATTTAGCATTGGCGTTGAGTGTTTCTGCGGTCTCTAATCCGAAATCACCAAAACAATTTTAAAATCATTATGGCAGATATCCCATAAAATGCATATATTTTAAATTGATATTGTTTACGTGTAACAATACCTAATATTGTTAATGCGATAATGCCTGGGTAGGAAATTTCTAGTGCTGGAGCTAAAAAAGCCGCAATTCCCCTAAAATCAAGTAAGGATATTAAAAAAGATACCGAGGTTGTGCCAGTTAAAACTAATGGGAATTTGTTATCTTGAAATTTAAATAAAGAGCATAAATATCTGGCATAAATGTTATTAAGAGCTACTGCTGTAGTTAAGCATGAAAACAACATAGCAATACCAATAAAAAGAGTGGCATTGTCACCCATAATATGTTTTGCGATAGTAGGTAACATAAATTCTGGCTTAACATTGGTAGTTAAATCGGCATAGTGGGCGCCTAAAAAGACAAACCCTAAGTAAATAAGTGCTAATAAAGTGGCTCCTAAGATACTGGATTTAATCGCAAATTTTAATGTGTCTATAGGGGTTGCGTTGGGCATTATCTTTTGAATTTGGGCAAATGTTAAGGCAGAAAAGAAAAATGCAGCAAATAAATCCATGGTTTGATATCCAGTTAAAAACCCATCATAGAATGCTTTTGTTGGTTTAACATCTTGTATGTGTGGCAGTGGATTGTGTAAGATGCCGGTGATAATTAATACTATTAAGGTAATTAAAAGTACTGGACTCATCCATTTGCCAAGTATATTAATCATACGTTGATCTTTAAGACAAAAGAAAAAGGTAATTATGCAAAATAATATGCTAAAAACAATAAGAGACATTTGTGGCATAAGATAACTCATGCCGCCGTGTGCAACGGTAATGCATCTTGGAACAACCCCAAAAGAACCAAGTAACGATAAAGTAAATAAAGGTAATAGTATTTTAGCAACAGAGCCTGCTTCCGCGAAAAATGAATGATAATTACCTTTATGTAACTTAATGACAAAAAGTCCCAAAAATGGCAGAATGATTCCAGTAATAAATAATCCTATAAAACCTAAAAACCAATAAGTTCCAGTTATTTGTCCAATTTTTATGGGGAATACTAAATTGCCAGATCCAAAAAACATTGCAAAAAGGGCAAAACCATAAATTAAAATTAACGAATATCTTTGCATAATTGTGTCTCTCATTAAATTTTAATAATATTTTTCTTAAGTAAAGCAATATGATCTCGAATTTTTGCGGCTTGTTCAAATTCTAATTTTTTTGCTAAGGTTTGCATTTGTTTTTCTAATTTAGCTATTTGTTTAGTAAAATCTTTAATAGATTGAATTTGAATTGTATCTGCTTCAATATTAATATCATCAAATTTTTCTAAATCGTGTTTGGCATGTCGCGAGTTAGCTTCTAATATATCTATAACAGATTTTTTTATAGTTGTAGGAGTAATCCCATGTTTAAGGTTAAATTCTTCTTGAATAATTTTACGTCTAGTAGTTTCTTCGATAGCTTTTTGCATAGAAGGAGTTATTTTGTCAGCATATAGAATTACGGTGCCATTAATATGTCTAGCTGCTCGACCGATGGTTTGAATTAATGCGCGAGCAGATCTTAAAAAACCTTCGCGATCTGCATCGAAAATAGCTACTAATGATACTTCTGGTAAATCTAAACCTTCTCGTAATAAATTAATTCCAACTAAAACATCGATTTTACCAGTGCGTAAATCTTTAATTATTTCCATGCGTTCTACGGTGTCGATATCCGAGTGTAAGTAACGAACTTTGATGTTTTTATCGCTTAAATAAGTGCTCAAATTTTCGGAGAATTTTTTTGTTAACGTAGTAATTAAAACGCGTTCGTTGTTATTAATACGTTGGTTAATTTCTACTAATACATCTTCAACTTGGCTGTTTACTGGTCTAACGATTATGGTTGGATCTAATAATCCAGTTGGACGTACTACTTGTTCAACAATTTGAGTGGAATTTGCTAGTTCGTAATCTCCTGGAGTTGCTGAAACATAAATAGTAGGTGGTTGTAATAGTACAAATTCTTCGAATTTTAATGGTCTATTGTCTAATGCTGACGGCAACCTAAATCCATAATTTACTAAATTTTCTTTGCGTGATCTATCTCCATGATACATGGCATTTAATTGTGGAATAGTTACATGGGATTCATCAATAATTAACAATGCATCTTTTGGCAAATAATCTACTAAAGTAGTAGGTGCCGAACCTTTGATTCGATTGTTTAACAGCGCAGAATAGTTCTCTATTCCGGTACAGTACCCTATTTCTTGCATCATTTCTATATCGTAATATGTTCTTTGTTCGATGCGTTGAGCTTCGATAAGTTTATTTTGATTTTTAAAGGTAGAAATTTGTAAATCTAATTCTATTTTTATTTTTTCGATTGCTTGTAAAACTTGTTCTTTTGGAGTTGCGTAATGGCTTTTTGGGTAGATTGTAATTCTTGGTAAATCGCTTTGTATAATTTTACCGGTTAAAGGATCAAAGGTGGTGATTTTTTCTATTTCGTTTCCGAACAGTTGTAATCTAATTGCTACGGTTTCGCTTTCTGCAGGAAAAATATCTATGGTGTCGCCACGCACCCTAAATGTTGCTTGTTTAAAGTTTGCGTCATTTCTAGTATATTGTAATTCCGCTAGTTTTTTTAGTAATTTTCTTTGATCAATTATGTCGTTTCGATCGATATGTAAGATCATAGTTAAATAGGTTTTAGGATCGCCCAAACCATAAATTGCGGAAACGGTTGCAACTATTATAGCGTCATTACGTTCTAATAATGCTTTAGTAGCAGAAAGGCGCATTCTATCTAAATGTTCGTTTATAGCAGCATCTTTTTCTATGTACGTGTCGGTATTTGGTACATACGCTTCTGGTTGGTAATAATCATAATAAGAAACAAAATATTCCACAGCATTTTTTGGGAAGAAGGTTTTCATTTCACCATAAAGTTGTGCTGCTAAAGCTTTATTGGGAGCTAAAATTAAAGCAGGTTTTTGTAGTTGATTTATTACGTTAGCAATAGTGAAAGTTTTTCCAGAACCGGTTACCCCTAATAAGGTTTGACGGGTAAATTTTTGTTGTAAACCAGTTATTAATTGGCTAATAGCTTTTGGTTGAGCTCCTGCGGGTTTATATTCACTATGTAATGTAAATTTAGATTTTAATTTATTCATTAGTGTTTACGTTATAGTTTTTAAAATAATTAAAACACAGGTAAGCAAAGATGTGTGAAGCATGTACCATGCACATGGTTATGTAAGTATAACGAGAGGTTCCAGCCATAGAGCAAAAAAACAAAACCAACACCATAGATAAACCAACGGCATTAAAACATACTAATGGTATGGCAAACCAATTAACGCTACCCATTTTATGTAGCGCGAATATTCCAAAAACAAAGTATATAAAACTTAATATAGTTGGTATTAGATTAGGCATTATTAAATAGACGCCAACAGTAGCTATCCAGTATAATACAGAATTATTAGTTAAAAAATCATTAATATATTTAAAACCAGAAGGATATATTAAGATACTAATCATATTAATACTTCTATGTTTTAGGTATGCTAATGGATGTTTTACAATGGCTGTAATCCAAGCGAGATATAGCTCTTTTCTTTCTACTTCGTTAACCCACTTTCTTAATATAGCATCGTTAACAAAAACTAGATTATCAACCGAGTGATGTTTAAAAAGATCTGCATGGTTAAAGCGACCTAAATTGGGATTGATTTTATTAAAAACAGGTTGGGTATTAAATTTATTAGCAAGTTCTTGCATAGAAAAGTTTTTATTTTTAGCAAAACCAGGAAATAGATCTTGGTTAACACCCAGACTAATTGCTGCTATATCGTAAATTTTTACAAATTGCCAACCATAAGTTTTTTGTACGTTAGGAATAAAAATGTAGTTAATACAATGTAATACTAGATAGAAAGAAAATAATAAAATACTAAAAGTTTTAATAAATTGTTTGCAGTATAAATTATAATTTGAAATAATATACGCAATCCATCCCAATAAAATAAAAGCAGAATATTGAGCTTGAAATTTAATGCTAGTTCCGTATAACAAAATGATTAATAATATAATTGTTTGATGCCAATTTATTCGTCCTTTGCCAGAAGTTAAACAACTTAAATAAGACGCTACAAATAAAAAACTAAATGCAAAACCAACATCTTTACAAATTGTATTACAATAGAAAAAAATTTGTGGTATTAAAGGAAACAAACAAAATATGAATCTACTAACGGAAAGGTTAACGCTATTAATTAAATAAAAAATTGCTCCGTATAGTAAAGCTAAATGAAGTAAAAACATCATACCAGAACCCGGTATGATTTGATTCAAACACCCCCAAACCAAAGACATTAATGGCGGATGATGATCATTGTATAACCCGGAAAGAGCCATAGCATATTGAGTTTGGCTATCAGGAGATAACATTCCTGGCCACATTAACAATAAATGTACTGAGCCAATAAGCAATATGATAATTAATGGGTGTTTAATTAATTTATAAATAATCAACCTCTCTGGAATTTAGCACTAAAATAAATATCCATTAATTAGGGTTAAGTGTTCTAAAATTAAATGGCTGTTGTTTGAGCCACGCAAAGCGGGGCGAGTTTACAGCTTTTTAATTTTAGAACACTTAACCCTAATGGGTATTTATTTTATTATAAATAAACGATTATAAACTAAAGAGAACTATTTAAAAAGACGTGAGCATGCACCTGGCATATACAGCACTTTATTACTAAATAGTCGCTATAATTATTACAAGTAATATCATTAATAAAGTATGTAATAAGGTCATATGCAAGCAAATAGTACGGATTTAGTATTAATACAGGCTATACAGCATGGCAACCGAAATGCTTTTGGCTTATTAGTTACCAAATATCAACATAGAATTTTGAGATTAATAAAGCGTTACGTCCCAGATTCTCATGAATCATTGGATGTTATGCAAGAAATTTTTATTAAAGCCTATAAAGCTATCGATCATTTTAGAAAAGAAAGTTCTTTTTATACTTGGCTATATAAAATAGCTATTAATACTGCTAAAACTTACTTAATAGATAAAAATCGTCATTTCCCAGATTTTAGCTTTGATATTTTGGAAAGTGAGCAGTTAGTTTCTATTATTAAAACTAATTTAAAAGAGTATAATGCACCAGATAATCTAATTTTGCGTGGAGAATTAGAAAATATATTTTTTTCTTTAATTAGCAAGTTGCCAGAGGAATTAAAGGTTACAATTAAGCTGAGAGAAGTTGACGAATTGACTTATGAGGAAATTGCACTAATTATGGAGTGCCCAGTAGGTACAGTTAGATCTAGAATTTTTCGAGCTAGAGAAGCTATTGAAAAAAAAATCACTAATAAAAAAGTCTTACATTAAAAAATTTATTATTATTTAATGTACAGCAAATCCAAATACATTCACATGCTACCCTTAAATATTTATTCAGCAAATAGTAAAAAAAGTTGCTAAAATTAGGTGTAGATGCTAATTTATTTAAATATTAGGGTTAGAAAATTGTATTGACAAGTATGAGTTTATATGTTCTAATTTATCTAACTTAATCTGTGCAAATGAAAGAGGATATTAAATGCCACCAGAAACAGAAATAGAAAACAAAGCATTATTACCACAATTTTGCAAATATATTAGAGAGCATTCTACAGAAGAAGAGTATAAAGCTCTTATGAAAAATTATGATTTTAAAACTGAAGATTCATTTGAAAATTTTGTTTTTAAATGTTTAGATTTTGTAGTTGAGAAGTGTTCAGATCCAAATAAATTAAACTTATTAGAAGCATTTAAAGACAAATTATTACCTTGTTTAAGCCAAGCAGGTAAAGAAGAAAAATATTATAATGAATTGCAAGAAATATTAAAATTAAAAAACAATAGTAATATTTCAGCATTTAAAGAAAGATTAAAATTATTTTTTAAAAAATTATTAAAAGAAAAGACTCAAGATGAAAGTAATATTCTTAAGGATTTATGGGAAGAATATTTTAAAGGTCAATCAGTAGCTAATGTTTTTTCTGATCGGACTAAACAAATTTTTGAAGGATTTATAGCTCAAAACCAAGCGGATCCATTAAAGAGAGCAGGTATGCTTGTGTTTGAATTCGTATTTACTGTGCTTGATTTTGCTAAGTATGAAAATACTCATGGTAAACAAAAATTATCTAGCTATAGAGATGAAGAATCTAAAGAAGAAAATTTAGTACACAAACATTGGAGAGCTCAACGAGGCGTAGCAACTCCTTCTTAAGTTAAGGTATTTGTTACAAAATAAACTGTATGATTAAATATTTTAAAGGACTTAAATTATAATGTCAGTGGTTCAACTAGAAGCAAAAAATTTATCAAAAATATTTGATGATAAATTGGTTGTTAACAACATTTCTTTTACCGCTAAAAAAGGACAAATAGTAGGATTTTTAGGGCCAAATGGAGCTGGCAAAACTACTACTATGCGGATGATTACCGGATTCTTAAATCCTACCGCTGGTACTGTTTGTTTAAACGGTATCGATATTTTAAAAAATCCTTTAGAGGCTAAGCAGCAATTCGGATATCTACCAGAAGGTGCGCCTAGTTATTTAGATATGAGGGTGTACGATTTTTTAAAATTTATTGCTAAGTTAAGAGGATATAATGGCTCTAAGTTGCTTGATTGCTTAGATAGAATAATAAATCAAGTTAATTTGCGAGAAGTTCTTAATAAACCTATAGATACTTTATCTAAAGGGTTTAAACGACGAGTTGGCTTAGCTCAAGCTATTTTGCACGATCCACCAATTTTAATCTTAGATGAACCTACAGATGGTTTAGATCCAAATCAAAAACATGAAGTGCGCGAACTTATTAAAGATATGGCTAAAGATAAAGTTATTATTTTATCGACACATATTTTAGAAGAAGTAGAAGCTATTTGTACTAGAGTTATTATCATTTCTATGGGCAAAATTATTGCTGACGATATTCCAAAAAAATTAGCTAATAATACTGAAGAATTAGAAAAATTTTTCCGTAAAATTACTACTTTAAGTTATCAAGAGGTAAATTAAATGTACAATATTTGGATTTTATTTCAGAGAGAATTGAAAAACTATTTTATTACTCCGATTGCCTATGTATTTATAACAATTTTTTTATTAATGAATGGTATATTTACTTTTTATGTTGGCAATTTTTTTCAAAGAGGTATTGCTGATTTAGTACCATTTTTTAGTGCTCATCCATGGATTTATATGATCTTTATTCCAGCTATTACTATGCGATTATGGGCAGAGGAAAAAAAGCTTGGTACAGTGGAATTATTATTTACTTTACCGATTACTACTATGCAAGCAGTATTAAGTAAATTATTGGCGGCATGGTCTTTTATTATTATTTCTTTAATTTTAACGTTCCCGTTGTTTTTAGCAGTAAATTATTTAGGTAATCCAGATAATGGAGTAATTTTGGCCGGATATTTAGGTAGTATTTTGATGGCAGGAGCATTTATTACTATTGGCGCCTGTATTTCTGCGGCTACTACTAATCAAGTTATAGCTTTTGTTGGTTCGTTTTTAATATGTTTATTATTTAATGTAAGTGGTTTTTCTTTGGTTACCGATTACCTTGGTAGAATACTTCCTGTAATAGTAATGGATGTAATACGTAATTTTAGTTTTATAACTAATTTTGATGTCATTGTAAAAGGATTAATAGATTTTAAAGCATTAATTTATTTTGGTTCATTAATTTTAACATGGACGTTAGTAAATGTAATTGTATTAGAAACCAATAAGGCGAACGATTAATTATGCAGATTAATATTAAAAATAGAAAAGTATTAACAGGCTTAACATTGGCCTTAATATTTTTTTCATTAATAGTTGTTAATTTTATGAGTAACAAATTATTTAGTTTTGCTCGGTTGGATTTAACTCAAAATCGAATATTTAGCTTATCCGAAGGTAGCAAGAAAATCCTTGCTAGCATAGATGAACCAATAACTTTAAAATTATTTTTTTCTAGGCAATTAGCAAAAGAAAACCCTTATTTTTTAAGCTTTGCTGTAAGAGTAGAGGAGTTTTTAAAACAATACCAAAGGTATTCTAATAAAAAAATTACTTTACAAGTTATTGATCCGGAACCATTTACTGAGTACGAAGATCAGGCAGTACACTATGGTTTACAAGGAGTTCCAGTAAATAACGAGGGGACGGAGTTATACTTTGGATTGGTAGCTAGTAATTCGGTAACTGGTAAAGAAATTATTCCATTTTTTCAGCCTAATAGAGAAGGTTATTTAGAGTATGATATTACTAGATTAATTGCTAAGTTAAGTAATACAACTACTAATAAGATAGCGGTAATTACTAGTTTGCCTATTAGTGGTGAACCAGGTTTTCAGTTTATGCCAGATAAAGCTAGACCATGGGTTATTTGGCGACAAATTGCGCAACAGTTTGATGCTAAAATTTTAGAAACAACAGAAAAAGAACAAATTTCTGTTATCCCACAAGACATTAAGGTTTTGTTGTTAATTAATACTGGGGAACAATTGCCATTAGTTACAGCTAAAGCTGTTGATCAATTTGTTTTGCGTGGTGGACGTGTTTTATTGTTATTAGATCCAGTATCAGAAATTAAAAATAATGCAAATTCAGAAGAACAAACCGCTAATGAAATGGTCCCTATAAATAAATTATTACAAGCTTGGGGAGTAAACTATGATGCTAATAAAATAGTAGCTTCTAGAGAATTTGCTAAACAAGTAAGATATAACTATCAAGGAAAAGAAACGGTAGGATTGTATCCGTTATGGATTGATGTTGATGCATCATCTTTAGCTAAAAATGATGTGTTAACTGCTAATTTAGCTAAATTAACTTTTGCTTCTGCTGGGGCAATTTCTGCGAATGATCAAGGCTCTAGTAAATTTGTACCATTAGTTGTTATTAAAAAAGATGCAATGTTAGTTAATAAAAATGATTTAACAAAATATAAAGCTAATCCAGTCAGTTTATTAAGAGAGTATCAACCAGAAAACAAACCAATTACAATAGCTGCTAGAGTTACTGGTAAAATTAAGTCAGCATTTAGCGAAGAATTTTCTACCGAACAAGCCAATATTGTTATAATAGCTAATGCAGATTTTTTGCATGATCATTTTTGGGCTACAGCGCAAAACTTTTTAGGCAATCAAATAATTGTACCTACTTCAGGTAACGGTAATTTAATATTAAATGCATTAGATAATTTATCTGGTAGTGATGCGTTAATTAGCGTTAGAAATAAAGATTCTTATACTAAGGGATTTGATAAAATTCATGAAATTGAACTTAAATCTCAAAGTCGGTTTCAACAAGCTGAGGAAGCCTTATTAAAAAGGATGGAAGAAACTAAACAAAAATTATCTGCTATGGCACAACAAAAATTGTCAGTAGAACATAGACAAGAAGAAGAAGCGTTTAGAAAAGATCTTATAAGCACTAGGAAACAATTACGAGAAGTGCGTAGATCTTTGCGTGAAGATATTCAGGTTTTAGAAAACAGAATTAAATTTTTTAGTATAATATTTATGCCGCTAGTAATAGCTTTATTGTGTACAGGGTATTGGTTGTTTGGTAATAAATGGTTTAGTTTATTTAGGCACAAAAAAATATGATTAACAGATCAAATAATTTTTATATAATTATTTCATTAATAGTAATAATATTAATTGGTGGTGTTATTGTAATTAAAAATATTTATAAAAAACATTCTAATTATACCCATAATGATATTAGCAAATTATTTTTAAAAAATTTGAATTCTAACGATGCTATAAATAAAGTAAAAAAAATTCAAATTGATTTTAATGCAGAAAAATTAACTATTGTAGAAAATAGTGACAACAAATGGATTATTGTAGAAAAGGGCAATTATCCAGCTTTAGAACAGAAAGTGAAAGAGTTAGTATTTGATTTAGCAGATTTAAAAATTATAGAATCGAAAACTACTAAAGTAGAAAATTTTGCTGCTTTACAGTTAGAAGATATTAATATTAATAAACAAGTAACTAGAATAGTATTGTTAGATGCTAACAATCAGGAAATAGATAGTGTTTATATAGGTAAAAGGGAATTTGTAGCAAGTCCAAATGCTGAGAATCAAGCACATATTTTTGTACGTAAACCTAAAGAAATGCAAGCTTGGTTAGTTTCTGGTAAATTATCAGAAAGTTTTGCTTTAAAGGATTTAGTACAACAGCCAGTTTTGTCGGTAGATTTAGCAGCTGTTTCACAAGTAGAATTAAGTAAGGTTAAACAACCACAAAAAAGTTTTATTAAAATAGCGAGAAATTTAACAACCAAAGAATTAAATTTATTAGAAGTTCCACCTAGATATCAGGTAAAAGAGCAATATATTGTTGATAACATTGTACAGCAATTTGCGTATTTGAATTACGAAGATGTACTCTTAAATTCACAAGAAGCTGTTCCAGTTTTAAATGGAAAATTAGTTTTATCTCAAAATACTAATACTAAAGAGGTGGCTTCTAGCGTTGGTGAAAATCCTATAAATTTTGAATTGGTATATGTTAATAAAAATTATTATTTTAAGCTTAATAATAGCAATTGGTTATATAAAATTAGTGATTATGCATGCCAAAGTTTGTTGGTTAATAAATCTGACTTACTTGCAGAAACGAAGAAAACAGAAGTAAAAAGTAATAAAAAATAATAATAAAAATAGTCAAATAACAAAATATTGAATGACAAATAAGATAATTTTTAATATAATTTATTTTTCATAATAAAAAAATAAAATCAGATGTTTAGTAGTATAATTGTATTTAAAAACAAACTTATAAGTAGTATCAATAGATTTAAAACAAAAAAAATTAATTGGTATTTGTTCCCTCAACAAGCTAGAGATTCTACTTGCCATTGTTTGGTTATATTTAATTTTGTTTTACTACAAAAAATTAAAGCAAAATTACAAAACCATACATGGCGTAGTCAAGAAGATTGGATTGGGGTTACATTTTCTGGAACAGTGGCTTGGCAAAAAGCTATGGCTAGGCTAACTAATCCTGAGTTCGGTGAAGACAAGGCATTTTCCGAGTATCAAAACTATATTTTAAAATATGGTATTCATTTAGATCGTATTTATACCGAGTCTGGGCGTGCTTATTATAAGTCTTCATTAGATCCATTAAAAAATTTACAAAAAGTATGGTTGTCTCCATATCATTTTGTTTGTGCTAAAAATCATCCAGAAGTTATAGAAAAAACTCTACCGTTGTATTCGGATGGTAAAGATAATTTTATTTTTAATATAAAAAAGAATTGTTATGAAAAAATAGAAGCAATTGCGGAATATTTTAATGATAGTAATGAGTTTTCTGAAGATTTAATTTATTTATTTGGTTTTAATATTAACAAAAGTGGTAAGTCTTTAAAATTATCACCTCAATATAAAGAATATTTAGGATTACCTAATTATAGTTGTTTGACGCCCAGTTTAATTAATTATCCTATAAGTAGTGCTAAAAATTTTAAGTGTGGGTATAAATATCAATATTTGCCAGAACAAGCTAAACAAGATGTTTATTTTCATGTTGGGTTATTCCAATTATTAAATCTTGCTATGGGAATAGATCAAGAAAATAATTTAATCAATCAATCGCACGATTTATATCAAGTATATAGTAATCTTCGTAGAGAAATGACTAAACATCCAGATAATCCATGGGGTTTGCCAGAATTTAAGGCCCAAAACAGTTTAGAGTACCATTTAGCAGAATTATTTAAACAAGACCCAGAACTAATGCAAGAAGTTATTAAAGTTAACAAATATCCATTTAATACATTCGAACATTATGAGAATTTAGATAATTTATATGATAGCAAAGATAAACAAGTTAGGCAGTCATTAGCTAAACATAAATCATTGTTACCTGGAAAAGAACAAATATTAGCGTATAGTTTTTCGCAATCATTATTAACTATTTGGACCGCAGCAGTTAGCGAAAAAGCTCTATACGCGGTATTAGAGTTACCTGAATTTTTACGAGTAGTTTTATATTTTGCTAGCCGTAATTATCATAAAAAAATCTTAAAAACAGTATACGAAAGCCAATTAGGAGCGAGAAGTTTTATTGCTATTTGGCAATATATTAAGCAATTATTATTACAAAAAGGAATAGAAGAATTATTTAGTTTCGATGGTCATGGTGTAGTTGTTAGTTTTTCTAAAGAATTAATAGCCATGCAAAATAATAATATGGATATTGTAGCTCCTAGATTAATGGAAGATTTAGGTTTTACTGTAATAGACTCTTTGTATTCCGATGTAGTAAAGCCTTGGTATGTTAAATAAGATATACTTTGATAATTAAGTTTTATTTGTAATAAACATGATAAGCATATAAAATAAACCCGCTAATAATTAATATAAGAGGATAATTTTGTTATCATGAGTACACATACAACTAAGTCAGAAACATCAGTGTCGGAATTTTCAGGTTGGCGTGCTTTAATTTGGCCAATTCACAACCATGAGCTTAAAAAGTTTCTTCCTATGGGACTCATGATGTTTTGTATACTTTTTATCTATACCCTGTTACGAGATACTAAGGATGCGATAATAGTTAATTCTCCTGGGGCTGGCGCCGAAAGCTTATCTTTTATTAAAGGGATTGGCGTAACTTTTTGTGCGATTCTTTTCATGGTTTTATATACCAAGGCAGCCAATATCTTTAAAAGAGAAGGGTTATTTTATGTAACAGCATTACCGTTTTTAATTTTTTTCGTTGTTTTTGCTTTTATTATTTACCCTAACAAAGATTTGCTGCACATGAGTTTAGAAAGCATAGAAAATTATCAAGCTTTATATCCTAAATTAAAATGGATTATTCCATTGGTTGGTAATTGGACTTATAGTCTTTTTTATATTCTTTCAGAACTATGGGGTAGTGCAATTTTGTCATTGCTATTTTGGCAGTTTGCTAATGCTATTACTCCAGTTAAAGAAGCAAAACGCTTTTATGGTATGTTTGGGTTTTTAGGAAATTTTGGTTTATTGTTCTCTGGACCATTACTTATTTATTTATCTTCTATGACTAAAGGATTAGGCTTATCCAGAGCCGAAGCTTGGGGGTTAAGTCTAAAGTACTTAATGGGCTCAGTTTTAGTAGCTGGAATAGTTTTATTAATTACTTTTTATTGGATTAATCGTAATGTTTTAACAGATAAGAGATACTACGATCCAGAAGCTATGGGAGAAGGTAAAAAAGGTAAAAAGCCAAAATTATCTCTTATGGATAGTTTTCGTTATATTTTGTCGTCCCCTTATTTAGGACTAATAGCCATGATCGTTATATGTTATGGTATTTCTATTAATTTATTCGAAGGGGTGTGGAAGGGACAAATTAAAATAGCATATCCTAACGAGAATGATTATAACGTGATTATGGGTACGCTTTCTACGATTACTGGTATAGTTACTATTGGTTTAATGTTATTGGGAAGTAATCTTTTACGTCGAGTTACCTGGCGTACTGCAGCGTTAATTACTCCAGGAGTAATTATTGTAGGTACCTTAATTTTCTTTACCGTAATTTTGTATAACAATAGCCAAGTACCAGAAGGCATGAAAATAGTTGAAGCTTTAAGACTAGGTCTTATAAAGAAAGAACTAGTGTTGTTTGTAGTATGGGTAGGGTTAATAATAAATGCTCTTGGTAAAGGCTTTAAATATTCGTTATTCGATCCGACTAAAGAAATGGCATACATACCTTTAGATCCAGAATTAAAGGTTAAGGGTAAAGCAGCAGTGGATGTTATCGGCGGTCGTGGCGGAAAATCTGGTGGAGCTTATATTCAAATGAGCCTGTTAACTTGTTTTTCTGGTAGTGCCTTATATCAATTAGCTCATATTTTTGCTCCAATTGTTGTTGGGGTAGTGTTTTTGTGGCTTTTGTCGGTATTTGGTTTAAGTAAGAAGTTTAAAGCTATTACTCACGATAAAAACAATTGATTATTAATTAATATACTGAATTACATGGGTTTTCGGTGCTTGAAAACAACAATGAGTCCTGTTTGAGCCGAGCAAAGCAAGGCGAGTTGACGAGTTGTTGCTTTTTAAGTACCGAAAACTCATATATGTTGTTTGTTATAGCAATTATCTCTGGAGCGGCCTTAACCTTAGCTTTTGCCCCTTTTCGTATTTGGCCATGTAGTTTCTTATCTATATTAAGTTTAATTTGGTTATTTTCTAAACAACAGCACGCTAAAGGCAGTTTTTATTTAGGGTTTGTGTTTGGGGTAGGATTTTTTGCTAGTAGTGTTTCATGGGTATTTGTTAGTATTTATAAATATGGTGGAACTAGTATTATTTTAGCCTTGTTAATTACTAGTTTATTTATAATATTTTTAGCATTATTTCCAGCAATTAATTTATATTTATTAAAAAAACTTAAATTAGATAATCCAGTAAATTGGCGATTTATAATAGCATTTCCAGCTAGCTGGGCGTTATTAGAAATTTTTAGAAGTTGGTTTTTAACGGGATTTCCATGGGCATTATTGGGTTATACCCAGTTAAGTTCGCCATTAAAATATTATGCCAGTTTATTTGGAGTATATGGGGTTTCGTTTATTGTTCTTCTTATTGCTGCCTTAATTAGTAGTGTATGTTGGCGGTTTAAAAAAGAGCAAGGTTTTAGTTATATAAGTATTAGCCTAATTTTATTAATATTTTTTAGCCCTATATTTTTATTATTTTTAAATAAAAAATATAATAAATTAGATAATACTTTAACAAACAATAAACATACAGTCGCAATTATTCAAGGCAATATAGCTCCTAACGATAAATTTTTATTTCAAGATTCAGTTGGTTTAATTAAACGTATTTCGGAAATTTATTTACAGCCAACTAAAGATTTAGCTATAACCAAAGATTTAGCTAAAAAAATTGATCTAGTGATTTGGCCAGAAAATAGTTTACCTTTAGAAGTTCAAGATCCTGATGCTAATGTTTTTTTATATAACATAGATCAATTTGCTAAATATAATAATTTTGGTTTATTATTAGGCATTCCGATACAACACCGTTATAGATACAATTATTTTTATAATTCAGTCTTAGGCCTAGGAACAGCAACAGGGGAGTATTATAAAACTAATTTAGTTCCATTTGGAGATTATGTTCCTTTAGAGGATTTATTACGCGGGATAATTGGTTTTTTTGATTTACCAATGTCTAGGTTTGTAGCTGGCGATCTTAAGCAAGCTGCTATTAAGTTTAATAAGCATAATTTATTAGCGACTGTTTGTTACGATATAACTTATGCAGAAGATTTGCGCTATAGGGTATTAACTCAAAATCCTAGCGTTATAGTTACAGTTAGCGAAGATGGTTGGTTTGGGGATTCTTTAGGTCCACCGCAACATTTAGATATTGCTAGAATGCGCGCGATCGAAACAGGGCGTTATGTATTAAGAGCAACCACTAGTGGTATTTCGGCAGTTATAGATAATTATGGTAATATAGTTAAACAAGCACCGGTATTTAAAAAATTTGTTCTTATTAGTCAATATCAAGATTGTTTTAATCAAACTATATGGAATAAATTAGGTAATAAATTAATAATAGGGTTTTTGTTAATTTGTTTAGTTATATCAAAAGTAAAAATTTCTAGGGTTTTTCGTGTGAGGTAGAAGGTTTTGCTGCCACAGTTGGTTCTTTTGTTGTGGTAGGGAGAGATGCATTATGTGTCTCAATTAGAGATTTAATGTTTTCCGAACAACCTTCGCAAGGCTGAAATTTAACTGGTATTTTTTGTTCTGCTAACTCTTTCAATATTTTAGATAAACGTTCTTCACTAAACGCGTTATTAGCTTCGATAACCAATGGTTCTGGTGGTGTATCTTTGTCGGCAGTGCTTTTTGCTGTATCTACTAATAATTTTAATCCAGCAACTATAGCTTTAGGATCATCTGTTAGACATTCTAGGCTATCTGTTTTAACTATAACTGCTTTATCTGTACTACCTTGTGTTGATATATGGCCTAAATATGTTGGATCAGTATTTGTTTCTTGTGCTGTAGCTGCGGTAAAGTTAACTTTAGCATCAATACCAGAAATTTTTGTCCAATCGCATTTTTGTATAAGCCCTGGTTGCTGTGGAGTAACCGTGGGGAGTGGAGCTGGCCAACTTGCTGGATCTTCAAGTGGGGCTAACGGTGAAGGAGAAGTAATAGCTGCATCTGGATCGTAAGTATCTATTTCTAGGTGATGCTTTACGGCATCTACCATACTATAGCCGGCAGTTCTTCCGTGGGTTTCAATACCCATTTTTTTAAACAATTCTTGAGCGTCTTGTTCTGTTAGAAATACACTAAAATGTTTAGGTTTGTCTGGTGGTATTGCATGAATGGGCTTGCTATCATTATTCAATTTTTCTATACAAAATTTCTTAGCATTTGCTTCACTATCAAATCTAAATTTAAAAACGCTGGGGCTAGCTTTTTTATCTCCAGCTTTATCAGTAGGATTATCAGAAACCTTAAAGCCGGTACACCCAGATATTCCATTTAGTTTGTCTAATACTCGTTCGATAGGGTTACCATGTGTATCAGATGATGTTGTTTTAGAATTAAAATAATGATCTTCATATGGTTGAGGTGGCGATGGTGGTGCTGTATCTGTTTTTGGTGTGGGGAATTTAATGTTAGACACTTTTGCTTGCAATGGATTTGACGAAGATTTAAGTGCTGCCACTGTTGTACATGCTGGAACACTATCTAATTCTTGTGTGGTGATATATTCTGGTGTAGTAGGCTTTAGTGAGTGTTTAAGCTGTAGTGCATCTGCTAGCTCATCGCTTATGCCGGTACGAATTAGTATTCCATTTGGGGGGGTATTACGTTCTTTATTTAAATCTTCTCTAACTCTCATTAAAGCAAATCCCAAGGCATTACGCCCATGACCATCAAGGCCATTCCCCCAAGTAGGATCGTTATAATTGGCCAAACTGGTATTTTCAACTATTTTGTTAGGATAAGTATCTAACAATGCCTTTAACAAACTGGGGTTTTGAGTAAATTTACACAATAATGTTTCGTACATTAGTTGTTCTTTAACGCTAATTTGTTTAAATTTATCAAATTCTGTTTTACCATTACAAAATTGGTAATCAGTATGTTGGTAATTAGTAGCATTATACGAATCATGGATTGCACTGTTGTTAAAGCCTGGTAAGCCTCCAGCCATTTTTTGGATCCAACCACCAGCAGTATTGCTAGCTTGCATAATGCCTGGTACACCCTTGGTTACGATTGGAATAGGTTCACTAGGATTAAATTGCTTGCCAGATTGTTGTAACAATTTTTGTGCTATTTCTTTATCTTTAGGTGATGCTCCACCATTAGACAAACATTTAACAGCTTGATAAACAGCTTCTGAACTGCTGGGCTTGCATGGTTCGCCATCAATATTCATGGTAAAACCAATATCTGTTACGTTTGAAAAAATATCGTAATCTTCGCCAGTTTTATAGAACCAAATTTCTTCTTTGGAGGGGATTAATGGAGGGTTAGCTGGCATATCGTATGATCCTTTTGTATATTCATAAGTAAATTTAAATTATTATTTAATTATAATATATTTAATTAATTTAGTTGTTTTTCGTGATTTATTAACCATTTTTTACGCATAACGCCACCACTATAGTCACCTAAATCGCCATTATTATTGATAATACGGTGGCAAGGGATCAAAATGGCGATCTTATTGGCGGCATTGGCGTTAGCAACAGCTCTGCATGCAGTTGGATTACTAATTGCGCTTGCCAAATCAATATAGCTTTTGGTTGTACCATAGGGAGTGTTTATTAATGCTTTCCAGGTTAGTTTTTGAAAAGGTGAACCCAAAAGAAAGATAGGAGTTTTAAATATTGTTAAAGTTCCATCAAAGTAAGCTTTTAATTCGGTTTTAATTAATGCTATAGGTTTGGTTATTCCGGGAATAATAGTAGATTTTGTTTTAATTAACAGTTGCTCAATTTTATATTCTAGGTTTTTACTATCAACGAATTCTAAAAGATATAGTAGTTTTTCGTCTGCAATTGCTATCATGGGACCCATAGGGGTGTTCAAACAGGATATTTTTAGAATTTTTAAATTTATATTATTCATAAATTACAAGTTTACTAAATCAGCTGAGATAAAAAAGTACTTGCGGGGACAATAACTGGATTTTTTTCTAAAAAACAGTCTGCGTCAACATATTCTGCATTTAAAACTACTTGGAATGCATGCGCAGCGTTTAGTTGTTTTTGAAAACGATAGAGATGTTCACTGATACTATTATTACTAGAATATTTAGCTTCTACTAAAAACCATGGCGTATCATTTTTAGTTACTAAAAAATCAACTTCGCGTTTTTCTTTATCTCTTATAAAATATAATTCATAATCTCCAAAACCTCGATCAGTCCAAAAGTGTACTGCTTTTAAAAGATGTGATGCAATTAAGTTTTCGAATCGAGCTCCTTCATTTTTTATTGTTGACCAGTCCCATAAATATAATTTTGGTTCACGTAACAGTCCACGTGTAATATTTTTAGTATATGGTTTTATAAGAAAACAGTAATAAAAAATTTCTAATGTCCCGAGCCATCGTTTTATAGTTGTTACAGCAACATTCATTTTTTTAGCAAGATTGCTTAAATTTAATAATTGACTTGCCTGATATTTTAATAAGTTTGATAAAATTTCTAGCTGTCCAATTTCTTGAATATGGCTTAGATCACGAATATCTTCTCTAAATAATTGTTGTTGTATTAACCGTCTCCATTGTATTAAAAATTTTTCATCTTTTTTTAAAAATGGATCTGGGAATCCACCAAATTTTAAAAGATTATTAATTACTTCAAGTTCTACATAAGTTGGTAGGTGTATTTCTTTATTTGTTAAACTTGTTCTTATATACTCAGCTACAGAAATGGGGTGTATTCTATAAGGAATATAACGGCCCATTAAGCTATCTCCGCCAGATTTAAATACATCTAATCTAGAACTTCCAGTAACTATAATATTTATTTTGGTTTGATAAAGATCATAAAATCCTTTTAAAAAATTTTTCCATTTAGTATATTTATGAATTTCATCAAAAACTACAATAGGTAAATTAGTAGATTGAATATGTTCTAGGCCAATTTTATTACCAATCGTTCTAGGGCCTTCTAAAATAAAATTACGATCTTCTACAATATCCCAATTCCAATAATAAAAATTTTTAGTTAGGGCTTCTGCGGTTTTGCTAATAGTTGTTTTTCCTACTTGGCGAGGGCCTGCTAAAAAAAGCATTTGTCTGTTTTTTATAAAATGTTCGTAAATTAATGATTGGTAAAGACGCTGCATAAAAATAACCCATTATTGCTACTGACTATTTTAGCGCTATCGAGAAAAAAGTCAAGACTATTTTAGCGATAGCGCTACAATAGTCAGAACACCGAAAATTCATGTGTGTTAAGTATAAGTTTTTAAATTAAAAAAAACCTCTTGACCCTATAGTTACTATATACCTTATCTTTAAATATAAGGAGAACAAATGAATCAGTGGTACGTTAAAGACTTAAGTAAATTAACCGGAGTATCGGTACAAACATTACATTATTATGATCGGATTAATTTGCTTAAACCGTCGGTACGACTTACTAATGGTTATCGTTTGTACTCTGAAAATGATTTGTTAAAACTACAACAGATTATTGCTTTAAAATTTTTTGGCTTTGAGCTTGCTCAAATAACAACATTACTTGCAGGTAATGTTGATGTATATGAACATTTAGTAGTACAAGCGCAGTTTTTAGAAAAAAAAGCTAAGACTCTGTTTGAAGCTAGCCAAACACTAAAAAATATAGCTTATGGTTATAGTTGTAATAAATCGATCCCATGGGAAACCATTATTAAATTAATAGAGGTATATTATATGACAGAACAACTAGAAAAAACTTGGGTTGGTAAAGTGCTTACTCCAGAAGAACTAAAACAATATGCAAAATTTGAACATGATTTAAAAACTAAGTTTACTGAAAAGGATGAGAAAGCTTTTAAAAAAACTTGGGGAGATTTGGTAGATCAAGTAAATGCTAATCTTGATAAGGATCCTAAGAGTGAATTTGGTGTGGAGACTGCAAAACGTTGTATGGATTTAATTAATGGTTTGTATGGTAAAGAGTATGCGAATTTAAAACATTCTATTTGGGAAAATGGTTTTAAAAAAGGTCAAATGGATAAAGATCATTTTGTAACCCCGGAAGTTGTAGCATGGCTTGATAAAGCTATAGATAACTACTATCGAGAACGTATTTATAGTATTCTTGATCAAGTTACCATAAATGCTACTACTAAATTAGCTTTACAATGGAATGAATTAATGGAAGAAACGTTTGGAAATTCACAAAACTTAAAGCAGGAGTGTATTGAAGCTGTTATAATTGATAGTCGTGTTAGCGCTGTTGCTAAAAAATGGTTAAAGCAAATATATAAATTTTGAGCATATAATATACTGAACACACATGAATTTTCGGTATTCTAAAATTAAAAAGCTGTAAACTCGCCCTACGGGCTCAGACACACAGCCTTTTAATTTGTAGAACACCGAAAACTCATGTGTGTTCAGTATATATGTTGATTATAGAGGTTTATCGTAATTAAAATGAACACTATAACTTGGGAAGAATTTGAACGAGTAGAGTTACGTTCAGGAACAATTATAAAAGTAGAAGAATTTCCTAGAGCTAAAAAGCCAGCTTATAAGATCTGGGCTGATTTTGGTTCAGAAGTAGGTATATTACAAACATCAGCTCAAGTTACAGCACATTATTCACCAGAGTCGTTAATTGGGCGTTCTATCGTTGGGTGTGTGAATTTGGGCGAAAAAAATATTGCAGGTTTTCTCTCTCAATTTTTACTTGTTGGTTTTGCGGATGAAGATGGTAATATTTGTTTAATTACCGTTGATCCAAAAGTACCAAATGGCAAGAAAATGCATTAGCATTAGTTAATTATATTAACTGGAAATTGGTACATGCGTGTTAAAGCTATAAAAACCTCAAAAATTATTGAACCAGGTGCATCATTAGAGCAGATCTTAGATCAATCAATTATCAAGCTTACTGAGAATAATATTATAGCGATTACTTCGAAAGTTATTAGTATTTGCCAAGAACGTTTTGTTAAAAAAGAGGAAATTTCTAAATATGAATTAATAAAACAAGAAGCAGATCTAATGTTGGATACCAAACACAACCCCTATAATATTTATTTAACAATTAAAAACGGTATTCTTATACCATCTGCCGGGATCGATGAATCGAATGTTAACGACATCTATGTTTTATATCCTAAAAATGTTCAACAAACTGCCATTTCAATATGGCAATATTTAAGAAAAAAATATTATATTCAAAATTTAGGGATTTTAATTACAGATAGTCATACAACTATCATGCGGCGTGGTGTTACAGGGATAGCTCTTGGATGGTGTGGTTTTGAGCCACTTTATTCCTACGTTAATAAGCCAGATATTTATGGTAAGCCTTTACGAGTTACTCAAGTTAATATTCTTGATTCATTGGCAACTATAGCTGTTTTTGCTATGGGTGAAGGGAACGAGCAAACCCCATTAGCAATTATAAGTAAAGCCCCTAAAATTTCCTTTCTTGATAGGCCTCCTACGTTACAAGAAGAAAAAAGCGTAATTATTCCCATGGAAGAAGATCTTTATGGTCCACTTCTTGAATCGGCTATATGGTTGAAAAAATAGTAGTTTTTTGAGTTTAGTAAGAATTCTTAAAAATATTTTAAGAATTTTTTTGGGTTTAATAAATTTTTGATTATGCTTGTAGAAAATATAGGGTTAGTTGGTATTGTATTATGGCCTTGTTCTTGTAAAGACTTAAGCTTTTTAAATTGTATATTATTAACCATGTAATTATTATAAAAAAATAATTTTGAATTTTTATTAAGGTAATCTGTAATCATCATAATTATAAAGCCTTTTGTTGCATAGATAGTCATAATAAATAAGTTTTAGTTATTCTAATAAAATTAGAATAACATCCAATATTTTAATTGTAATATTAAGATAGGTAAACTAACTTTGCAACTAGAAAGTGTATTTGACCAAAGCTGTTGACTTTGGTTAATATGGTACTTTTAGTTTTATGGAATAAAATCATAATGAAATTTAAGATTATAAATTGTTTGAGAAAATATTTAACAACTTTTTATATATTATTTTTTATTAGTTTTACTAACAGTCTTTTGGCTTTTGAAGAATTCGTTATAAAAAATATAAAAATTGAAGGTTTAAAAAAAGTTTCTAAAGAAGCCGTGTTGCAGGAATTGCGTAGTAACAACGTTACTAAAGGTCAACATTTAACTGATGGAAAAGCGCAAGACATTATAAAATCTTTATATGGCACTAATTTTTTTAAAGATGTTCAGTTAGAGCAGGAAGGTGGCGATTTAATTATAAAATTACAAGAACGACCAGTTATATCTAAATTAGAAATAACCGGTATTAAATCTAAGGATGCTATTAATAAAATTTTAAAATCAGCCCAAATTGGGGAAGGTTTGTTTTATGATTCCAATGCCATATCTAAGGCAGAAAAAGAAATTGAACGGCATTATTTAGGTAAAGGCAAATATGGTGTACGAGTAGAAACTAAAGTTACGGAACAAGAGCGGGATCGTGTACAGGTGGTTATTTCTATTTACGAAGGTACCGAAGCAAAAATTAAGCAGATCAAAATTATTGGTAATACTAAATTTAAAGAATCAGAATTATTAAAACAATTATTTCACGGAAAAACTAATTGGTTATCTTGGTTTACTAAAAACGATCGATATTTTAAAGAGAAATTAGATGCGGATTTAGAAGTATTGCAATCTTATTACATGGATCGAGGATATATTAATATTCAAATAGATTCTACTCAAGTTTCATTAACAGCCGATAAAAAACATGTATATATTACTATTAGTATTACTGAAGGAGATCAATATAAATTTGGTCCAATAACCTTATCTGGGCAATTTATTGGTCTTAAACCAGAGCTTGAAATTATAGTAAATAGTCAAGTTAAATCAGGAGATATATTTTCTCGTAAAGTATTATTAGAAACCAAAAAACAAATTGAAGATAGATTTGGCGATATAGGTTACAGCAAAGCAGAAGCCAGACTTAATTTTGAAACTAATGAAGTACAACATTTAGTTAGTATCGATATCGCAGTTAATCCTAAGCAGCAGATTATGGTACGAAAAGTAGCTATAACTGGTAATTATGTAACTCAAGATTTTGTATTACGTAGATTATTGCCTCAATTTGAAGGTACCTGGATTTCTACTAAAGATGTGCAGGAAGGTAAACAGCAAATGTTGCGCCATGGGTATGCCAGTAAAGTAGATGTAGAAACTCTTCCAGTAGTAGGAACAGAAGATCAAGTAGATTTAGAGTATAAAATAGAAGAACAACGTACTATGCAAGTGCATGCTGGAGTTAGTTATTCTGGAGCAGAAGGGATTGGGTATAATTTAGGTGCAGACATTAAAAATTTTGTTGGAACAGGTAAGGATGTAGGGTTTTTATTCGATAATAGTAAAGTATCTACTGGATATGGTTTTAATTATTATAATCCATATTTTACGACCGATGGTATTGGTTTTGGTTACGACTTATATTTTCGTCGTAATAATTTGAGTAAAACTTCTAAGATTTTTGATTATTCTACGGACAATATAGGTGGAAATTTTAGTTTTACTATGCCTATGTCGCAATATAGCGGTAGTTTTTTAGGGCTTGGTTGTAACCATACTAAGTTACATGTTCCAGCTAATCCGCCGACACAAATTACTAATTTTACTAATAAAAAAGGGTTTAGTTATCTAGAATATTTTTTAAGTGTAGGTTGGCGTTATAATTCTTTAGATAGGTATATATTTCCAACTAGCGGTTTAATACAAAATGCTATGGTTAAACAAACTGTTCCAGGCTCAAAACTTAAATATTATGTGCTTAGTTACGAGTCTAGTTGGTTTAAACCAATAATTAAGAATTATATTTTTAATTTTGCTAGCGATCTTAAATATGGCGGTAGATATGGTAACGATATATATCCATTTTTTAGAAATTTTTTCCTTGGAGGAGCGGATAATGTTAGGGGTTTCGAAGAAAAATCTTTAGGTCCTAAAGATTCTCAATTTAAACCTTGTGGTGGTAATTTATCCGTAAACTTTAGGAATGCAATTATTTTCCCGGTACCATTTAAAGCGGAATTAGAAAATGTAAGACCATCTATATTTATGGATATTGGACAAGTTTACGATACTTATAAAATAGCGACTAAAAAATCAGAAGGGTTGCGTTATTCAATAGGGCTATCAGTGGCTATTAATACCCCACTGGGTGCGCCAGTAGTTTTAAGTTTAGCTAAACCATTAAATACTAGACGTGGTGACAGTAAAGAGACATTTTCATTTACATTTTCAGCGGGTTATTAAAAAAGAGGAGAGCTATTTTGAAAAGTTTAATAAAGATTATTAGTAAAATTTTAATGTTAAGCATTATTTGTTTGGGCTGTAATGAAGTTTGTGTTGCCGCCGATCTTAAAATTGGTATTATAAACACTAAAGATTTAGAAAATTGTTTATATGCCAAAGATATTCAAAGGAAATTAGAAAAAGAATTTAATCCTAGAAAAGATAAATTTGAGGCAAAACAAAAAGAGCTACAAAGTAAGGGCGAATTATTACAAAGAGATCGGGCAATTTTATCCGAGAAAGAACGTATTGCCAAAGAAAGGGAATTAACTAAACTACAGCAAGAGACTCAACATATGTTAGAAAGTTTAGATACAGAGTTTAAATCTAGACGTCAGGAAGAATTAATAGCATTCAATAAAGCTGTAGATGATATAGTAATGAGGTTAGCACTTAATGATAAATATGACTTAATTTTACCAGATCAAGTAGTTATGTTTAGTAAAGATAGTTTAGATTGTACAGTTAAAATAGTTAACGACTTAGATGCTAAGTTTAAAGCTAAAAAATAATGTTGCAGTTTGCTAGTCCAGTAAGTTTACAAGAATTAGCATTAAAAATTAATGCAGATTTAAAGTTATTAAATAATTTAGATAATAATTATGTTCATAAAAATATTAGTTCTATAGAGACTATAGAGAAAGCTAATTCTGAGCAGGTAACTTTTCTTGCTAATCCGTTGTATGCAAAATATTTATTAAATACCAATGCAGCTGCGGTAATTATTCATCCTAAATATTTGGATAAATGTAAAGTTGCAGCGTTAGTTACTAATAATCCTAGATTAAGTTTAGCAAAATTATTAAGTTTATGTGAACGATCAAAAAATATTGCACCTAATATTCATAATTCTTGTGTAATTGGCAAGAATGTAAAAATTGGTAAAGACGTTACTATAGAAGCCGGGGTAGTAATTGGCGATAATTGTTCGATAGGAAATAATACTATTATTAAAGCCAATGTGGTCTTATATAATGATATACAGTTGGGTAGTAATTGTTTAATTCATAGTAATACGGTTATTGGTTCCGATGGATTTGGTTTTGCCCAAGACGAAGTAGGTGAGTGGGTAAAAATGCCACATTTAGGTGGAGTTATTATAGAAGATCATGTAGAAATTGGTAGCAATACTTCTATTGATCGTGGTTGTATTGGTGATACAATTATTAAACGAGGGGTAATTATAGATAATTTAGTGCAAATTGCACATAATGTAGTAATTGGTGAATACACAGCTATTGCAGGTTGTACTGGTATAGCTGGCAGTACAGTAATTGGTAAGCGTTGTTTAATTGGTGGGGCATCAAATATTGCTGGGCATTTAGTAATAACAGACGAGGTACATATTACTGCTACATCTAGTATTAATAAATCTTTGTTAAAACCTGGAATTTATTCTTCGGGGTTGCCAGCCAGAGATAATATTACTTGGAGAAAAAATATAGCGAGATTTAATATGTTAGATCAAAGTTTTAAAGATTTATTGATGCGAGTTAAAATATTGGAAAAAAATTAAATTATGATGATGGACATACAAAAAATTATAGAATGTTTGCCACACAGGTATCCATTTTTATTAGTAGATAGAGTTTTAAGTTTTGAAGTTGGAAAAAAACTTTCAGCAATTAAAAATGTTACCATTAATGAGCCATTTTTTATGGGACATTTTCCAACAAAGGCTATAATGCCAGGGGTGTTACTTATAGAATCTTTAGCTCAAGCCGCCGCTATTCTAGCGTATTGTAGTTTAGAAAACTCTAATCAGCATAATACTTTATTTTATTTGGGGGCGCTAGAGAATACTAGATTTAAAAAAATAGTTGTTCCTGGCGATCAATTATTATTAAATGTGGAAATAGTAGCCCATAGAAAATCCATATGGAAGTTTATTGGCCAAATAATGGTCGATGGACAATTAGCTTGTAGTACGGAAGTCACATGTGCAGAGGGGAAAGTATAATGATTAGTTCTCATGCAATTATAGATCAAAGTGCAAAGTTAGAAGAAGGGGTTATTGTTGAGCCGTTTGCTATTATTGGTAAAGATGTAGAAATTGGTGCTGGTACTTGGATTGGACCACATGCTGTTATTCGAGGGCCAACTAAAATTGGTAAAAATAATAAAATTTATCAATTTTCATCTATTGGAATAGAATGTCAGGATAAAAAATATCGAGGTGAACCAACAACTTTAGAAATAGGAGATAATAATATTTTTAGAGAGGGTTGTACCGTGCATCGTGGAACAGCCCATGGTAATTCTGCTACGATAATTGGGAATAATAATTTATTTATGGTTAATACCCACGTGGCTCATGATTGTATAGTTGGTAACCATGTAGTGTTTTCTAATGGAGCGTCTATTGCCGGACATGTTACTGTAAAAGATCATGCTAATTTAAGTGGTTTTGTTGGGGTAAATCAATTTTGTACTATAGGTGAGTATAGTTTTGCAGCTGGTGCGTCAATTATTATAAAAGATGTTATGCCTTTTGTAATAGTTTCTGGTCATCCGGCTAAACCGTATGGAATTAATATAATTGGTTTAGAGCGTAGCGACTTCGATCCTAGTATTATAAAAATTATCAAGCAGGTTTATAAAATTATTTTTACAACTAGTAAAACAATAAAAGAAGCGATAGAAAAGTTAATTCCATTAGCCAGTGAATATCGAGAAGTACAATTATGTATAGATTTTTTACAAAAATCTAATCGTGGGATTTTGCGTTGATAATTTTATGAGTTTAAAAATTGCGATTGTGGTTGGCGAATTATCCGGAGATTTATTGGCCGCAGGATTAATTGGTGAATTAAAAAAAAATTTTCCTAATTTGCAAGTAGAAGGTATTGTTGGTCCAAATTTAATTAATATTGGCGCTAAAGAATTATTTAATATGCGGCATTTATCTTTAATGGGTTTAATTGAACCGTTGTTGAATTTACCTAAGCTTATATATATTAGATCTAAATTATATAGAAAAATTTTACAAAACAAACCAGATTTATTTATAGGTGTTGATGCTCCAGAATTTAATTTGGGACTAGAGAAAAAATTAAAACAAGCAAATATTACTACTGTACATTATGTAAGCCCATCGGTGTGGGCATGGCGTTCTGGTCGTATTAAATTAATAAAAAAAGCAGTAGATTTGATGTTAACTTTGTTTCCGTTCGAAGTAAATTTTTATCAACAACATCTATGTAAAGCGGTATGTGTCGGACATTTTTTGGCCGATCAAATTCCAATTATTATAGATACTAAGAGTGCTAAGCAACGTCTTGGATTTAGTGAATACGATAAAATATTAACTATTATGCCAGGTAGCCGTAATAGCGAATTAAAACATTTAACTGCAATTTATTTAGAAACTATTAAACAGATTTCGTTAAGATTTGCTCACTTGAAGTTTATTATGCCGGTTATTAACCAACAACATAAAATTTATATTGAAGAATTGATCAAAAAAATTGCTAGCAGAGTGCTTATTAAAGTTATAGTACAAGATAGTAATACGGCGATTGCTGCTGCAGATTTTGTGTTGGTTACGTCTGGTACTGCTACATTAGAAGTTATGTTGCATAAAAAACCCATGGTGGTTGCTTATAAAACAAATTTTATTACGTATTTGTTAGTTAAAAAATTAATTAAAGTAAAATATATTTCTTTACCTAATTTGTTAGCAGATAAAGCTATTGTGCCAGAATTTATTCAAGATGAGGTAACTCCGTATAAATTAATTAGAGCTTTATCTGATTTAATTAGTAGGGGTGGACCAACTACAGAACAAATCACTATTTTTAATCAAATTCATCAAGAATTAAAAAAAGATGCTAGCAATGTTGCGGCACAGGAAATTGTTAAATTATTGAAGGTATAGAATATGTTAGTAGCAGGAGTCGATGAAGCAGGACGTGGACCATTAGCTGGACCTGTGGTTGCTGCAGCAGTAATTTTAAATCCTAATTCTCCAATAGAAAATCTAAAAGATTCTAAATTATTATCTGCTAAAAAAAGAGAATATTTATTTGAACAAATTAATAATCAAGCATTGGCGGTTAGCTGGTCTAGTTGTTCAGTAATCGAAATAGACAGCATAAATATTTTACAAGCAAGTTTATTAGCGATGAGAAAAGCTATATTAAATCTAAAAATTATGCCAAACCAAGTATTAGTAGATGGCAACATATTGCCAAATTTATCGGGTTTAGTAGTTGATGCTAGAGCCATAATAAAAGGTGATCAATTAGAGCCAGCAATTTCCGCTGCTTCTATAATAGCGAAAGTAATAAGAGATCGTTTAATGCTAGAGTTAGATCAAAAATATCCTATCTATGGTTTTCTTAAACATAAAGGTTATGGTACTAAAGAACATGTTGCTGCTTTAAAACGATATGGACAAACCATAGAACATAGAAATAGTTTTTTAAAGAAAATTTTAGGCTGTAAAGAACATGCATAAAATAACTTGGACATTCATGAAACATAATATATTTAGATTAAAAACAATTATTAGCTTATTATTTTCGATAGTAATAATAGGTTCGTCAATTGCTTTTGCAAGTAATCATTATTTAAATAGTATTCTTAATAATTTAAGCTCGCTACAGCCAGAAGTATTTTCAGCAAGAATTCAAATTAATTTAGAGCCACTTAATCTAGCAATAAGTCAGCTGCAACATGCTGACGATGGAGATAATTCTTCCGAAGAGGATCCGAGTGGAGGGCATTGTTCTAGAGCAAAAGATATAGTTTCTAGTGCAATAACTGTTGCAAATAACATTAACTCTCAGGTGCAAAAATATAATTTATTAACAGGTAATACCGAAACTGTTGAAGCGCGAAAACTTGTAAATCCTCTTAAAGCCCAGGTGCAGCAATTTAATGCATTAATTCAAGAGGCAATTTTAGAAGTAAAAATGGCTATTTCGTATTGGGATGAGAACCATTAAATGCTTGATTTTTTATCCATATACTTCTATTATAACTAGTATGACTAGTTATAATAGAAGATAGATTATGCACGTATGGCAATTACAAGAAGCAAAAGCAAAGCTTACACAACTTATAAAAGAAGCAAAGTTAGAGCCGCAAATTATTTCTAGGCATGGGGTTAACGAAACAGTTGTTATTAGTATGGAGAAATATAAAGAATTAGTTGGGCAAACAGAAGATGTTGTTTCATTTTTTAGAAGATCTCCATTAAATGGTATTGATCTAGATTTTAAACGTGATCCATCTGCTGGTCGTGATATTGATTTATGATGTATTTACTAGATACAAACATTATTTCAGAAACTATAAAAAAATCTCCTAATGAAAAAGTATTAAATTGGTTGGCGTCTATCAATATCAATAAATTAACGTTAAGTGTTTTAACACTTGGTGAAATAAGAAAAGGTGTTGAGAAATTAAACGATCAAGCAAAAAAACAAAAGATTATAAATTGGTTAGAGATAGAGCTTGTTGAGAGTTTTTATGGACGAATAATTAACATAGATGCATTGGTTGCGGATAAATGGGGATATCTTTGTTCAATTACAAACATACCAGCTATAGATGCTTTAATTGCGGCATCAGCTATAGTACATAATCTTAAGCTTGTTACTAGAAATACTAAGGATTTTAAAGAAATTAGTGGTTTAGAGATCATTAATCCGTGGGTTTTATAAATTATGTCTAATTTCGTTCATTTAAATTGCCATAGCGAATATTCTATAGTAGATGGAATTTTACGTATAAAACCTTTTGTTGAGCGCGTAGCAAAATTTGGTATGCAAGCAGTAGCATTAACCGATCAATCCAATTTATTTGCTATGGTTAAATTTTATAAAGCTGCCATTGCCGCTGGTGTTAAACCTATTATTGGTTGCGATGTTTGGTTAGATCATGGTGAACAACGGTTAACTTTATTGTGTCAAGATAACACTGGTTTGCACAATTTAATGCGACTTATTTCTAAATCATACAATAATTGGCAAAGTGGTAAGCCAATTTTAAATAGAAATTGGTTAGTAGAAGATAATTTACATGTAGGGTTAATTGCTATAGCGCCAATGCTAGATAGCGATATTGGGCGGTGTTTAATAAAAAATGATTTAAAATCAGCAATTAATTTAACTAAAAATTGGGTACAATTATTTGGCGATAGATTTTATTTAGCAATAACAAGAGTAGGTAATTCATTAGAAGAGCAGATATTATCACAAATATTAGAAATTGCAGCACAAGATATTCCAATTGTTGCAACAGCAGATGTTAGATTTTTAGAACGAGATGATTTTATTGCTCACGAAGCTAGAGTATGTATTAATCAAGGATTAAGATTAGATGAGCCTACGCGGAAAAAAGTCTATACTGAGCAGCAATATTTAAAACAACCAGAAAAAATGGTTAATCTTTTTGCTGATTTATCAGAGAGTTTAGAAAATACTATAGAAATTGTTAAACGTTGTAATGTACGTGTAGAATTAGGGAAGACTTATTTGCCTAATTATCAAACTCCAAATGGTAGTAGCGAACAATATTTAGTAGAAACAGCAGAAAATGGTTTGGTATCAAGATTAAATTGCCATAATGTTAGTAATTTGCCAGCAAAATATGCTAAACGGTTGGCGGAAGAAATTGCGGTTATAAATAGCATGGGATTTGCTGGATATTTTTTAATAGTAGCAGATATTATTCAGTGGTCTTTACAGCAAGGTATACCGGTAGGGCCTGGTAGGGGTTCTGGTGCTGGTTCATTAGTAGCCTTTGCTTTACAAATTACTAATATTGATCCGTTAGCTTACGATTTATTATTCGAAAGGTTTTTAAATCCAGAACGAGTTTCTATGCCAGATTTTGATATTGATTTTTGCATTAATGGGCGAGATCTAGTTATAGAATATGTAGCACGCAAATATGGTCAAGGTTCAGTAGCACAAATTATTACTTATGGAACCATGGCTGCAAAAGCTGCAATTCGTGATGTTGGTAGGGTGTTAGGTAGCCCATATGGTTTTGTTGATCAAATTGCCAAATTAATTCCGTTAGAATTAGGAATAACTATTGATAAAGCATTAGAGCAGGAAGCTATTTTAAAAACCAAGTATGAAGAAGATGAAGAAGTAAAGTCTATAATAGATTTAGCTAGAAAATTAGAAGGTATTACCAGAAATGTAGGTAAGCATGCTGGTGGATTAGTTATTGCTCCAAAGCCAATTGTTAATTTTTCCCCACTATATCGTGAAACAAACGAGGCATCTCCAGTTACGCAATTTGATAAAAATGATATTGAAGATATTGGTTTAGTAAAATTTGACTTTTTAGGGTTAAGAACGTTGACAATTATTGATTGGGCAGTTAAAGCAATTAATCTTAATAATGCCAACAGTAATAATACATTCTTAGATATTAATAAAATTGCATTAGATGATTCTAAAACCTTTGCCACATTATGTGGCGGTAATACTACCGCAATATTTCAATTAGAATCTAGAGGTATGAGAGAATTAACAGTAAAACTACAACCGAATTTTTTCGAAGATTTAATTGCTATTGGAGCATTATATAGGCCGGGACCATTACAATCAGGAATGGTAGACGATTTTATAGATCGTAAACGTGGTAAAAAAGCCATTCAATACCCTCATCCTGATTTAGCTTCTATTTTACAAGCTACTTACGGGGTAATAGTGTATCAAGAGCAGGTAATGCAAATTGCCCAAATTTTAGCAGGATATACCTTAGGTTCTGCTGATTTATTACGTCGTGCTATGGGTAAGAAAAAATCAGAAGAAATGGCTAAGCAAAGAGAAATTTTTGTTAAAGGGGCAGCTTCTAGAGGGGTAAATGAAACTCAAGCTAGTAATATTTTTGATTTAATGGAAAAATTTTCTAAATATGGGTTTCCTAAGCCACATGCTACAGCCTATGCATTAATAACTTATCAAACAGCATGGTTAAAAACCTATTATCCGCCAGAATTTATGGCGGCAGTACTGTCTTCAGAATTAGATAATACAGATAAAATTATATTGTTTATTGTTGATTGTAAAAAAAATGGCATTACTATTACTGCGCCAAACATAAATAGTGGTGAGTATGCATTTGTGGCAACAAGTCGTAATACTATTAATTATGGGTTGGGAGCGATTAAAGGTGTAGGTGAGATGGCGGTTAATAATATTATTGCTGCTAGAGAAGAAAAAGGAAAATTTAGGGATTTATTAGATTTATGTAAAAAAGTAGATTTACATAAAGTTTCACGCAAAACTTTAGAAGCTTTAATTAAGTCTGGTGCTTTAGATTGTTTTAATTTGCATAGAGCGGCATTATTAAATTATCTAGAAACGGTTATTAAAATTGCTACTAAATCACAAACCAGTAGTAAACAACAGTTAAATTTATTTTTTGATTCGTCTGAAGAAGAATTCGAAAAAGAATTTAATATAGAATTTGCTAACGATATTTGTCAGGTTTGGGAAAAACAAGAATTATTAGCTGCGGAAAAACAAGCATTGGGTTTTTATTTTTCTGATCATCCTTTAAGTGAATTTGAAAAAGAATTAACAGATTTAGGGATCATTAAATTTACTCAAGCTACGTTAGACAAAAAACTGCAGAAATTTGCAGGATTAATAGTTGGTATGCGTAATTTAACTACTAAACGTGGTGACAAAATGGCGTTTGTTACTTTAGATGATGCGGTTAGTAGACAAGAAATAGTAGTTTTTGCTGATTTATATAACGAGAGTAAAGATTTTTTAAAAAAAGACCAGCTAATAATAATAGAAGGTGAAGTTAGTAAAGATGATTATACTAATGGTTTTAAAATAAAATGTAGTAAAATTATGAATTTATACGACACTCGTAAAAAAAGTGCTCGTAATTTAACAATTGTTTTAAATAATAATTCTACTGTTTTAAATAATAGTTCAGATCAAATTAAACAAATCATTAAAAACTATCCTGGCGTCTGTCCGTTAACCGTTCATTATAAAAAATCAGATATTTTAACAAAAATAAAGCTTAGCTCGAGTTGGACGGTCGATCCTAAAACCGAATTGCTGAAAGATTTAAAAAAATTGCCAGAGATTGAAGATGTTTATGTTGATTATTGATCAGTAGTGGTAGTATTACTACTATCTTCCGAAACTGCTTTTTTATTATCTTTATTTCTAAAAATAATTCTACCTTTAGTTAAATCGTAAGGGGTTAATTGCACGGTTACGCGATCTCCAAGCAAAATTCTTATGTAATTTTTGCGCATTTTTCCGGAAATGTGTGCATTTACAACATGTTCGTTATCTAATTTAACTTTAAAATTAGTATTCGGTAGGCTCTCTATTACAGTGCCTTCCATCTCGATAGCCTCTTCTTTTGCCATTAAATATCACCTTTTTCGTATAAGTTTATCTGCACGCGACTTAATATATTAGCATAAAATACGCGTATATCAAGTATGTCAGGCCTTCTAATGGCTTATAATTAAAGTATTAGGAGTGGGGATTTTACAAAAATGAAGGTATAGAAAAAATAAAAAAATATTATTGAGAGGTTTTTTATGGCAACCGATGTACCAACGCCAGATAACAACATGCCAGATAGTGATGATGAGGGTAGCACGCCGTCCGCACCTTCAAATCAGGATACGTCTTCTGACGAAGAAAGCTCACCAAAGAGCAGTTCATCACCAACAACCGTTAGTGATGCTGCTGTTAACGTTGTTGTTTTACAACCAGATCCAGAAGGTCGCGTACAAGTTGCTGAAGAAAAAAGTATAGTTAGTGAATCAGATACAACAATACAAGAAGCAGTTGCTAAGCAAGAAGAAGCCCCTAAGCAACAAACGCAGCAACAACTACAGCAACAACCAAATGATGCACAGCAAAACAATGCTCAATTAACCCAACAAGAACATGTAGCTCAATTAAATGCAGCTGGTGCAGATATGCAACATAATTTACCAGCTAGTATTATAGCGGCTAGTCATGTGCAATACGGTAATGTAACTCCTATTAACAATACGGCGGCTGGAAAAGGTTTTATTGGTGGCGAGGTTACTTATTCTGCCCCACCAGTAGTAAGTACTATCGAATCAGCTAATAGTAATGTTAACATTGCTAAAGGCATCGAGAACAATATATTTGCCCAGCTATTACAAAGCGCTGTAAACAATACCATTTCTAATAATGTTGCTGTTTTACCGGAAATTAATTTAAATGCTACAACTACTGTTAGCGCTGGCACGCCAAATATTGTTCAAGTAACTCCTAAAGAATTAAATTCAGAATTGTTCGCATTTTTTCAAAGTACTCAACATGCCAGTGGTCCTCCACCAATAGTGGTTACTATGTTAACTGTTACATCTAATATGGGTCCAATTGTAGTTTCCAGCGGAAATAATACCATAACTGGAGGAAATTTTCCTGCCAATATCAGTATTGGTGCTGGTAGTAACGTGATATTAGGCGGTTTAGCATCTAATACTATTACTGTAGGTGGTGGTGATAATGAAATTCATGTTAGTACTGGAGGAGCTGGAGACGTTATTACTATAGGTGCTGGTACTAACGTTATATATGGTAGCGGCAATCAAGATACTATTACGTTAGCAGGTGGAGATAATACTATTTATGGTGGTTCTGGTGACGATCCGCTAATTATAAATAGTGGTAATAATAAAGTGTTCGTTGGAACTGGTCATAATGAGATAATAGCCAATGGCGGTACTAACGTTATGACCGACAGTAGCGGTACAGATACCTATACGTTAAATGCTGGTACCAACACAATTACTAGTGGTACCGGATCAGATCAAATTACTACTACTGGTGGTGTTAATACGATTAAAGATGGTGCCAGCACAGATACTATTAATTTGCAAGGTGGTACTAACACTGTTACCTTTGGGACTGGTAACGATACTCTAGTAGTAAGCAGTGGGATTAATACTATAACTGGCGGTCCTGGGGTTGGTAGTGTTACATTTAATGGTGGAACTAACTATTTTCTTGGTGGAACAGGTAACGATCCAATTTATGTAAATGGTGGGCAAAATACTGTAACTTTTGCTACGGCTATTAATTCAATTTCTGTGGTTGGTGGTGCTAATACTATAACTGATGGTGCTGGTGTCGATACAATTTCTTTGTCTGGTGGTAATAGTACCGTATATGGCGGTTCTAATGTTGATACAATAACAGTTGGCGGTGGTACCAATATTGTTAATGCTGGGGTCGGTCAAAATAATATTTATTTAAACGGTGGAACCACAACGTTAAATCAGGGTATGGGGGTGGATACCATTACAATCAGTGGTGGTGCTAATGCTGTTTCTGGTGGTTCTTCAGGTTTCGATCAGATTACTATTAATAGTGGAACTAATACTATAACAGATGGTGTTGGTGCTAATGTAATTACTGTTGTTAATGGAATTAATACTATTAGTACTGGCACAGGGAATGATACCGTAGCTATATCCGGTGGTGCTAATACAGTATTTGGCAGTACCGTTAATGATTCAATAAATATTAGTGGTGGTACCAATATCGTTAATGGCGAATCTGGAGTAAATGCTGTTTATATAGATAATGGTACTAATACAGTTAATACAGGTACTGGATTTGGTGGAATTACTGTTGCCGGTGGGGTAAATATTATTAATGGTGGCACAGGAACGGCATCCGTTAATTTGCAAGGCGGAACTAATACGTTAGTTGGTGGGGCTGGAGCCGACAAAGTAACAATAGATGGTGGGGTTAATATTGTAACTGGCGGTTCTTCTGGTGGAGATGCTATTACGGTAAATGCTGGAACTAACCAAATAACTGGTGGTGTTGGAGCAACTAAAATTTCAGTAGCCGGTGGAACTAATACGGTAACTGGTGGGATTGGTACAGATTCCATTACTATAACTTCAGGGTTCAATACTGTTACTGGCGGTTCTGGTAGTGAACAAATTTCTGTGTATGGCGGTAGTAATGCCATAACCGGTGGTTCTGGTACAGATACAATTACAACGCTTGGTGGAACTAATTTAATAACTGGTGGCGCGTCTGGAACAATGAATTTTTCGTTGGCCGGAGGGGTTAATACTGTTGCTGCTGGAAATGCTAACGAAGTAGTTAATATTTCTCAAGGAAATAATAACACTATAATTGGTGGTGCCGGAGTAGACACCGTTAACATTACTGGTGGTGCTAATAATCAAATTACTGGTGGCTATGGGGCAGATATTGTAACTATAAGTGGCACTGTAGCCAGTACTAATACTATAACTGGTGGCTCATCCGGATTAGATATAATTAACATAAATATTGGTAATAATACGATTAATAGTGGGGTTGGTGCGGAAACGGTAAATATTAGCGGTGGTGTTAATGCTGTTAATGCAGGTAGTGGAGGAGATACCGTTGCTCTAACTGGTGGTGCAACTACAGTAACAGGTGGCGCGGGAGCCGATATCGTTAAAGCAACTGCTGGTACTAATATTATAACTGGCGGAGCAGGAGCAGATACTGTTACGGCAAGTGGTGGTACCAATACTATAACGGGCGGATCGTCTGGTGCGGACATGGTTACGTTAAGCGGAGGGGTTAATACAGTATATGGTGGCCTTGGTGCCGATAATATTAATGTAACTGGTGGTTCTAGTAATACTGTTGTTGGCGGAATAGGAGCAGACACGGTTAATGTTAGTGGTGGAGTTAACAATCAAATTACCAGTGGTGCTGGAATAGATACGGTTAATGTTACTGGTGGAACAAACAATCAAATTATTGCTGGCGCTAGTGTTGATAATATAAATATTACCGGTACAACAGTTAGTACCAACACTATAACGGGTGGTGTTGGCTTAGATGTAATTAATATAGGCATAGGTACCAATATTGTAAATAGCGGGATTGGTGCAGAATCTATAACTGTTAGCGGTGGAGCTAACACCATAAATAGCGGATCTGGCATAGGTACTATTGCTTTAAGTGGCGGGATAACTAAAGTAATTAGCGGAGTTGGATCCGATAATGTTACCACAACCGGCGGGGTAAACACTATAACTGGCGGTATATCTGGTGCAGATCAGTTTTCATTAGGTGGTGGAACCAATACTGTATTAGGTGGCGCTGGCGCAGATTTAATTAATATGACTGGCGGTACCACTACTTTAACAGGCGGAACTGGCGTTGATACGGTTAATATTTCTGGTGGAGTTAATAATCAAATTATTGGCGGTGCTGGTGCTGATATTGTAACTGTTAGTGGTGCCGCAGCTGCTAGCTCTAGTACTATAATCGGAGGATCGTCTGGTTTAGATCAATTTTCTTTAGGTGGTGGAACTAATACTGTATTAGGTGGAGTTGGGGCAGACGCTATTAATGTAACTGGTGGTGTTAATGCTATTACTGGTGGAACTGGAGTAGATACTATTTCTTTAACTGGCGGTGCAGCTACTGTAACTGGAGGAACAGGAGCCGATTTAATTACAGCAACTGGTGGGATTAATACCATAACAGGTGGATCGTCTGGCGCAGACGCTATTAATGTAACTGGTGGTGTTAATAAAGTATTTGGTGGTACTGGCGCAGATTTAATTAATGTGCTCGGTGGTTCTGATAATACCGTTACTGGTGGAACTGGAGTAGATAATATTAATATTACTGGTGGTGTCAATAATCAAATTATTGGTGGTATTGGTGGCGATAATATAACTGTTGGTGGAACTACAGCTAGCAGTAATACAATAACTGGCGGATTGTCAGGGTTAGATGTAATTAATGTAAGCATCGGCAATAATACTATAAAAGGTGGTCTTGGATCGGATACTATTAATGTTAGTGGCGGTACTAATATTGTTACTGGTGGAGTAGGAACAGATGCTATTGTTTTAAGTGGTGGCACTAATAATGTAGTTGGTGGTGTTGGTGCCGACAATATTAATCTAGCTGGTGGAATAAATACGGTAACTGGCGGTTCCTCTAGCGCCGATGTAATTACAGTAAGCGGTGGTATTAATAAAGTAATAGGTGGCGTTGGTGCAGATTTAATTAATGTAACTGGTGGTTCTGGTAATATTGTTACAGGTGGTTCTGGAATAGATACTATTAATGTTCAAGGTGGTATTAATAATCAAATTATCGGTGGTGCCGGGGCTGACAATATAACTATTAGCGTATCCGCTAGTACTAACACAGTAACCGGTGGTTCCGGGCAAGATGTAATTAATGTAAGTATTGGTAATAACACTATAAATGGTGGTCTTGGAGCAGATGCTATTAATATTACTGGTGGTTCCAATATTATTGCTGGTGGAGCAGGAATAGATACTGTTGCATTAAGTAGTGGGGTTAATAATTTAATTGGTGGCTCTGGTGCCGATAGAGTTACCGCATCTGGTGGAACCAACACTATAACAGGCGGATCGTCTGGTGCAGATGTGTTAACTTTAAGTGGTGGGGTTAATAATGTAACTGGTGGTATTGGTGCAGGAGTAATTAACGTAGTGAGCGGTGATAATAATAACATTACCGGTGGGGCTGGTACCGATACGATTAATATTACTGGCGGTATCAACAATCAAATTATAGGTGGCTCTGGTAGCGATATTATAACGGTTAGTGGAACTGTAGCTAGTACTAACACGATAACAGGCGGATCGTCAGGTTTAGATGTAATTAATATAAACACAGGAACTAACACTATAACTGGCGGAACAGGAGCGGGATCTATTAATATTCAAGGCGGGGTTAATACTGTTGCTGGTGGAGTTGGAATTGATACGGTCAATTTAACTGGTGGTACGACTACTGTGGCAGGAGGAATAGGAGCAGATCTGATCACGGCAACTAGTGGAACTAATATTATAACTGGTGGTACATCTGGTGGAGATATAATAACATTAACCGGTGGAGCCAATATTGTGTCTGGCGGAGTTGGTGCTGATGCTATTAATATAACTGGAGGAGCTAATAATCAAATTACGGGTGGTGCTGGAGTAGATACTATTAATGTTACTGGTGGGGTTAATAATCAAATTGTTGGTGGAACAGGAGTCGATATTGTAACTATTAGCGGAAATATAGCTAGTTCCAACACTGTAACTGGTGGTGCATCAGGTTTAGATGTAATTAATGTAAACACAGGTAATAATATTATAAATGGTGGCCTTGGAGCAGACACTATTAATGTTGGTGGTGGTGTTAATGTTGTTAATGGTGGAGTTGGGGTGGATGCTGTTAATTTAAGTGGTGGGAATACTAATTTAATTGGCGGATCTGGCGCAGATCATATCACGGTAACCGGCGGAACCAACATTATAACTGCCGGATCATCAGGAGCCGATTCTTTAGCGTTAAATGGCGGTATTAATACTATATATGGAGCATCTGGCGTTGGAACTATAAGTATTGGTGGTGGATCTAATAATTTTATTGACGGTGTGGCTGGAACTTTAACTTTAAGCGACGGTACGTCTACTATAGTTGGTGGAGCGAATGCAGATCTAATTACTACACTTGGTGGAACTAATACAATAACAGGTGGTACATCTGGAGCCGATGTCTTCACTTTAGGTGGCGGTTATAATACAGTCTCTGGTGGTGTTGGTGCGGATGCTGTCAATATAACTGGTGGTATAATAAATAACATTACTGGTGGAATTGGGGTCGACACTATTAATGTAACTGGTGGTGCTAACAATCAAATTGTAGGTGGAACCGGGGCAGATGTTATAACCGTTGGCGGAACGGTAGCTAGTACTAATACGATAACAGGCGGTGCTTCAGGATTAGATGTGGTTAATGTAAGCATTGGTAACAATACTATAAATGGTGGGATTGGAGCAGATCAGTTAAATATTAGTGGTGGTGTTAATACAGTTAATGGTGGTTTTGGGATCGATACCGTTACGTTAGCTGGCGGAACAACTAATGTGTTTGGAGGGCTTGGTGCCAATATACTTATAGCAACAGGAGGGGTTAATACAATAACTGGCGGTACCTCTAGTGCAGATGTATTAACGTTAACTGGCGGGACTAATGCAGTATATGGTGGTGTAGGGGCCGATTTAATTAATATAGCTAGCGGAGCTAGTAATACAGTTACTGGTGGAACAGGGGATGATACTATTAATGTTACCGGTGGTACCAATAATCAAATAATTGGGGGAACTGGTGCCGATGTTATAACAGTGGGTGGAACGTCGGTTAGTACTAATACAATAACTGGCGGTTCGTCAGGATCAGATTTAATTAATATAAGTATCGGCACTAATACTATTCAAGGTGGGGTTGGTGCCGATGCTATTAATATTAGTGGTGGTGCTAACACTGTAAAAGGTGGAATTGGAGTAGATAATATAGCATTAACTGGAGGTGCAACTACTGTAACTGGTGGAACTGGCGCCGATCAAGTTACAGCTTTTGGTGGGGTTAACACAATAACAGAAGGTACGTCTGGTGCGGATGTAGTCTCATTAATTGGTGGCGCTAATACTGTCATTGGTACAGTAGGTGGTTCGATTAATATAACGGGAGGAGCTAACAATACTGTAGTTGGTGGTTTTGGAACTAATAATATTAATATTACAGGTGGAGTTAATAATCAAATTACAGCTGGAACAGGCGCTAATATTGTAACTGTTGGTGGCGGTGTTAACACTATAACTGGCGGATCTTCTGGTGAAGATCAAATTAATATAAACGCTGGTAGTAATACGCTAACCGGCGGACTTGGTGCCGATGCTATTAATATTACTGGCGGTGTCAATGCAATTACTGGTGGGACAGGTATTGATACTATTGCTTTAAGTGGTGGGGTAACTAATGTAATTGGCGGGACTGGCGCAAACAATATTACTGCCAGCGATGGAATCAATACAATAACTGGTGGAGCATCTAACGCGAATGTATTTACGTTAAGCGGTGGGGTTAATGCTGTAACAGGCGGAACTGGAGCCGATTTAATTAATATAACTGATGGTGCAAACAATCAAATTACAGGCGGTACTGGTGCAGATACGGTTAATATTACGGGAGGCACTAATAATCAAATTACAGGAGGAGCTGGCGCTGATTTTATAACTGTTAGTGGTGCTGGTGTTAATACAATAACTGGTGGTACGTCAGGATTAGATCAAATTAATTTAAGTGCCGGTAATAATACTATAACTAGCGGCACAGGTGCGGAAACTATAAATGTTAGTGGTGGGGTTAATGCTCTTGTTGGTGGGTCTGGTATAGATACAGTTACGTTGAGCGACGGCACAACCAGCGTAATTGGCGGGGCAGGCGCAAATCTAATTAAAGCTACTGGTGGAACTAACTCAATAACTGGCGGATCCTCTGGTGCAGATGTGTTTTCATTAAGCGGTGGTGTTAATGCTGTAACAGGCGGAACAGGTGCCGATTTAATTAACATAACTGGCGGTAGCAGTAATACAGTTGTAGGTGGTGCTGGTATAGATACAGTTAATATTGCTGGCGGAATCAATAATCAAATTACAAGTGGTGCTGGTGGTAACATTGTAACTATTAGTGGAACTATAACTAGTACTAATACAATAACAGGCGGTGCTTCTGGTTTAGATGTAATTAACGTAAGTATTGGTAATAATACTATAACAGGAGGGGTTGGAGCCGATGCTGTTAATGTTGCTGGCGGAACTAATATTGTTGCTGGTGGTGCGGGAACTGATACTGTTACCTTAAGTGGTGGAACAACTACTATGATTGGCGGATCTGGGGCGGATGCAGTTACTGTCTCTGGAGGGGTTAACACCATAACTGGCGGATCGTCTGGTGCGGACGTGTTAACGTTAAGAGGTGGTTTCAATACCGTAGCTAGTGGAACTGGGGCGGATTTAATTAATATAACTGGCGGCAATAATAATACTATTGTTGGTGGTGGCGCTGTTGATACTATTAATATAACTGGCGGAACTAACAATCAAATTACAGGTGGATCTGGCGCTAATATTATAACTGTAAGTGGTGCTGTGCCTAGCGATAACACTATAACTGGCGGCACATCTGGGTTAGATGTAATTAACGTGAGTGTTGGTAACAATACTATAACTGGTGGGGTTGGTGCTGATGCTGTTAACATTAGTGGCGGTCTTAATACGATTACTAGTGGAGCCGGAATCGATACTATTGCTTTAAGTGGCGGTACTACCAATGTAATTGGTGGAATAAGTGGAGATATAATTACCGCATCTGGTGGAACCAATACAATAACAGGCGGAACATCTGGTGCAGATCTAATTAATCTAACTGGTGGTTCTGCTAATACTGTAGTAGGTGGAGTTGGAGCAGATACGGTTAATATTATTGGTGGAACTAATAATCAAATTATAGGTGGCTCTGGTGCCGATACTATAACTGTTAGTGGAACAGTGGCTAGCACTAATACGATAACTGGCGGTTCGTCAGGACTAGATGTAATTAATGCAAGCATCGGCAATAATCTTATAAAAGGTGGTGTAGGAGCTGATATTATTAATCTAAGTGGAGGAATTAACACGCTTATTGGTGGATCTGGGGTTGATAATATTTCTTTAAGTTATTATGGCGTAAATAATATTGTTGGAGGCTCTGGAGCCGATTTAATTAATGCGTATGGTGGAACCAATACGATAACAGGCGGTACTTCTGGTGCAGACATGTTCTCGTTAAGCGGTGGAGCTAATAACGTAACAGGTGGAGTTGGTGCCGATTTAATTAATATAACTGGTGGTACTAATAATCTTATTACTGGTGGAACAGGTGTCGATACTATTAATATAACTGGTGGTACTGCTAATCGAATTGTAGGTGGGGCAGGAGCCGATAATATAACTATTAGCGGAAATATAGTTAGCGCAAACACTATAACTGGCGGTTCGTCAGGCTTAGATGTAATAAATGTAAGTATTGGTAATAATACTATAAAAGGTGGGATAGGAGCCGATGCTATTAATATCTCTGGTGGTACTAATGCTATAACTGGTGGAACTGGAGTTGATACGGTTAATTTAACTGGAGGAACAACTAGTGTACTTGGTGGATTTGGAGCCAATTTAGTTACTGCAACTTCTGGATCTAATGTAATAATTGGTGGCACATCTAATGCGGATGTATTTTCGTTAAGCGGTGGGGTTAACAATGTAATTGGCGGAATAGGCGCCGATTTAATTAATGTTACTGGCGGTACGAGTAATACTATTACTGGCGGGGTTGGAGTCGACACTATTAATGTTACTGGAGGCGCTAACAATCAAATTACTGGCGGAACAGGCGCTAGTACTATTACTGTTAGTGGGGATAGTATTAACGCTATAACTGGCGGTACGTCAGGATTAGATGTAATTAATATAAGTGCTGGTAACAATGCAATTACTGGTGGAACAGGTGCCGATACCATTAATATTGGTGGCGGTATAAATGCTATTACTAGTGGAGCTGGCGTTGATACTGTTGCCTTAACTGGCGGTGCAACAACTTTAACTGGTGGTGTTGGTGCTAATAATGTTACTGCAATTGGTGGAACCAATGCTATAACCGGTGGTACATCTAATGCAGATGTATTCTCGTTAACTGGTGGGGTTAATACGGTATCTGGTGGGGTTGGTGCAGATTTAATCAAGATAACTAGTGGCGACAGTAATACCATTATTGGTGGGGTTGGGGTAGATACTATTAATATAACAGGCGGAACTAACAATCAAATTATAGGTGGAATTGGAGCTAATCTAGTTACTGCAACTTCTGGAACTAACACAATAACCGGTGGTTCATCTAATGCAGATGTTTTTTCGTTAAGCGGTGGCGTTAATACTGTATTTGGAGGAACAGGTACAGATACAATTAAAGTTACTGGTGGTAGCAATGCTGTTACTGGTGGAACTGGTATCGACAATATTGCTTTAATTAGTGGTACAACCAACGTAATTGGTGGGGCTGGATCTGATCAAGTTGTAGCATTCAACGGAACCAATACTATAACTGGTGGCTCGTCTGGTACAGATGTATTTTCTTTGGCTGGTGGAATTAATACAGTATATGGTGGTGTTGGGGCAGATACTATTAACGTTGCTGGAGGTATTAGTAATACTGTTACTGGTGGACAAGGTGCAGATGCTATTAATATTACTGCTGGCGCTAATAATCAAATTATAGGTGGCTCTGGTAGCGATACTATAACTGTTAGTGGAACTAGTGTTAACACGATTACTGGTGGATCATCTGGTTTAGATGTAATTAATGTAAGCGCTGGTACTAATGCTATACAAGGTGGGGTAGGAGCAGATGCTATTAATATTAGCGGAGGTGCTAATAACATCGTTGGTGGAACAGGGGTTGATACTATTAATTTAAGTAGCGGTATAACTAACGTAACTGGAGGAGCTGGTGCTAATTTAATTACTGCAACATCTGGAACCAATACAATAACTGGCGGTACATCTGGTGCAGATGTATTAACGTTAAGCGGTGGGGTTAATGCAGAAACAGGCGGAGTTGGTGCAGATTTAATTAATATAACTGCTGGTGCTAATAACACTGTAACTGGTGGGGTTGGAACAGATACGGTTAATATTACCGGAGGCACTAATAATCAAATTATAGGTGGCGTTGGAGCTGATATTATAATGGTTAGTGGAGCTAGTACTAACATAATAACTGGCGGTACCTCAGGATTAGATGTAATTAATGCAAGCGCTGGTAATAATATTATAACTGGTGGAGTTGGTGCGGATGCTATTAATATAACTGGTGGATCTAATGCAATTACTGGGGGAGCTGGTCTAGATACTATTAATTTAAGTGGTGGTGTAACTAATATAGCCAGCGGAGTTGGTGGTTCAGAAGTTACCGCAACCTCAGGGGTTAATATTATTACTGGTGGTTCTTCTAATGCAGATCTGTTCTCGTTAGGTGGTGGAGTTAATAAAGTATTTGGTGGAGTTGGTGCCGATACTGTTAATATAATAGCCGGTGCTAATAATACTGTTACTGGTGGGATTGGAACAGATACAATTAATATTACTGGAGGCACTAATAATCAAATTATCGGTGGAACAGGAGCTGATCTTATAACGGTTAGTGGAGTTAGTTCTAATGTAATAACCGGTGGAACTTCAGGATTAGATGTAATTAATGCAAGCGCTGGTAATAATATTATAAAAGGTGGAGTTGGAGCAGACGCGGTTAATATTAGCGGAGGTATTAATACTGTTACTGGTGGGGTTGGGTTAGATACCGTTACTTTAAGTGGTGGGGTAACTAGTGTAATTGGTGGTGCTTCTGGCGTTCAAGTTACAACAACAGGCGGAACTAATGTTATAGCAGGTGATGCGTCTGGTGCAGATTTGATTAATATAGCTGGTGGCGTTAGTAATACGGTATATGGTGGTGTTGGTACAGATACGGTTAATATAACTGGTGGAGCTAATAATCAAATAGTTGGTGGGTTTGGTGCAGATCATATAACTGTTAGTGGAGCAAGCACTAATGTTATAACTGGCGGATCCTCAGGTTTAGATGTAATTAATGCGAGCGCAGGTAATAATACTATAACTGGTGGAGTAGGTGCGGATAATATTAATATCAGCGGCGGGGTAAATACTGTTAATGCTGGACTTGGAGTCGATACGGTTACTTTAAGCGGTGGTGTTACTAATGTAATCGGTGGAACTGTTGGTGATAAAGTTACAGCAACTGGCGGAACCAATATTATATCTGGTGGTACATCTGGTGCAGATCTGTTTTCGTTAACCGGTGGCGCTAACACAGTATATGGTGGGCTTGGTGCAGATACGGTTAATGTTACTGGCGGATCTAACGTTATTACTGGCGGAACAGGTGCCGATCTTATAACAGTTAGCGGAACCGGAGTTAGCAATAACACTATAACCGGCGGCTCTTCTGGTTTAGATATTATTAATGTAAGCTCTGGCAACAACGCTATAAATGGTGGAACAGGGGCAGATACGGTTAATATAACTGGTGGCTTTAATGTTATTACTGGAGGAACAGGGGCAGATACCATTGCTTTAAGAGGTGGTGCAACTACGGTAGTTGGTGGAGCAGGAGTGGATATTGTTACCGCAACAGCCGGATCTAATACTATAACTGGAGGTTCGTCTGGTGCAGATTTAATTTCGTTAAGTGGTGGAGCTAATACGGTATATGGTGGAGTTGGTGCAGATTTAATTAATGTAACTGGCGGTGCTAGTAATACTATTACTGGTGGTGCTGGTAGCGATACCATTAATATTACTGGTGGCACTAACAATCAAATTTTTGGTGGAACAGGTGCCGACACGGTAACATTAAGTGGTACAGCTAGTACTACTAGTACAGTAACCGGGGGTTCTTCTGGGGTAGATGTAATTAATGTAAATATTGGTAACAATACTATAACTGGCGGGGTTGGCGCCGATCTTGTTAATGTTAGAGGAGGGGTTAATACCATAACTGGTGGTTTAGGTGATGATACTATTGCTTTAAGAGGCGGTACAAATATTGTAGTTGGTGGAACAGGTGCCGATCTAGTTACTGCAAGTGCTGGAACTAACACGATAACTGGCGGTTCTTCTGATGCAGATTTAATTTCGTTAAGTGGTGGGGTTAATACTGTATACGGTGGAGTTGGTGCTGATTTAATTAATGTAACATCTGGCGCTAGTAATACGCTTATAGGTGGAGCAGGATCCGATACAATTAATATAACTGGCGGAACTAATAATCAAATTTTAAGCGGATCCGGAGGAGATGCTATAACTGTTACTGGCAGTGTATCTAGTGTAAACACTATAACCGGTGGTTCCTCAGACTTAGATATTATTAATATAAATATTGGTAAAAACACTATAAATGGCGGGGTTGGTGCAGATGTTATAAATATTGCTGGCGGTACCAATACTGTTAACGGTGGGGCTGGATTCGATACTGTTGCGTTAAGAGGCGGTACCACTAATGTAACTAGTGGAGCCGGTGGAGATATAGTTGTTACTTATGGTGGAACCAATACTATAACGGCAGGACAATCTGGTTTAGATGTTATTGCGTTAAGTGGTGGGGTTAATACCGTATATGGTAGTGTTGGGGTCGATTTAATAGATGTAAACGCTGGCGGCAGTAATACGGTGTATGGCGGGGTTGGTACCGATACTGTTAATGTTACTGGAGGCACCAACAATCAAATTATAGGTGGGGCTGGTGCTGATTTAATAACAGTCCGTGGAACAGTAGCTAGCACTAACACTATAACCGGTGGTTCATCAGGTTTAGATTTAATTAATATAGGTGTTGGTAATAATACAGTAAATGGTGGGGTGGGTAGCGATACTATTAATGTTACTGGAGGGGTCAACACAATAAATGGAGGTTTTGGTGCGGATACTATTTCTCTAACTGGTGGTGCAACTAATGTGGTTGGAGGATCTGGAGTTGATTTGGTTACCGTAAATGGTGGAACTAATACTATAACTGGTGGTTTGTCTGGCGCAGATGTGTTTCTGTTAAATGGTGGAACTAATGCAGTGTACGGTGGCCTTGGTGCCGATTTAATTAATATAACTGGCGGTACTAAAAATATAGTTTCTGGTGGGGTTGGAGTCGATACTATTAATATTACTGGTGGTATCAATAATCAAATTACCGGTGGGGCAGGTGCAGATCTTATTACTGTTAGTGCTACAAGTGCCAATACAATAACCGGCGGTTCGTCTGGATTAGATCTAATTAATATAAGCGCTGGTAGTAATGCTATACAAGGTGGTGTTGGTGCGGATGCTATTAATATAACCGGTGGTGCAAATGTAATTACAGGCGGTGCTGGAGTCGATACTATTACTTTAACTGCTGGTGCAACTAGCGTAATTGGTGGATCTGGAGTTGATCTAATTAACGCTGTTGGCGGAGTAAATAATATAACTGGCGGATCTTCTGGGACGGATTTAATTTCGTTAACTGGTGGGGTTAATACGGTAGTTGGTGGGCCTGGTGCCGCAACCATTAATGTAATTAGTGGTAGTAGTAATGCTGTTACTGGTGGTCTTGGTGCCGATCTTATTAATGTAACTGGTGGTGTTAATGCTAAAATTATAGGTGGTGCTGGGGTCGATACTGTTAATATTACTGGTGGTGCTAACAATCAATTTGTAGGTGGCGCAGGCGCTGATTTAGTAAATGTAACTGGCACCACGGTTACTGCTAATACAATAACTGGAGGTTCTTCTGGATTAGATGTAATTAATATAAATATTGGTAATAATACCATAACTGGCGGAGCTGGTGCTGGTACTGTTAATATTAATGCTGGTGCCAATACTATTACAGGCGGAGCTGGAGTTGATACTATTAACTTAAATGCTGGTGTTAATACTGTTGTTGGTGGAGCTGGTAGTGATCTGGTTAGTGCAAAAGCAGGGGTAAATACTATAACAGGCGGCTCTTCTGGTGCAGATCTAATCTCTTTAACTGGGGGGGTTAATACGGTATTTGGTGGACCAGGTGCTGGAACTATTAATGTTATTAGTGGTAATACTAACACCATAACTGGTGGTGCTGGAGTCGATACTATTAATGTTACTGGTGGAAGTAATGTCCAAATTACTGGTGGAACAGGCGCAGATCTTATAACTGTTAGTGGAACAGCAAATGCTAGTACAATAACCGGTGGTTCAGGTTTAGATACAATTAATGTAGGCGCAGGAACTAACGCTATAACAGGTGGACTTGGTGCGGATGCTATTAATATTAGTGGTGGGGTTAATACTGTTGCTGGTGGATTTGGTGTTGATACCATCGCTTTAACTGGTGGTGTAACTACTGTAACTGGCGGTGTGGGCGGAGATAACGTAACCGCTGCTGGAGGAACTAATGTAATAACTGGTGGTGCATCTGGTGCAGATGTATTCACATTAGTTGGCGGGGCTAACACTGTATTTGGTGGAATTAAAGCTGATCTTGTTAATATTACTGGTGGATCTAACAATACCGTTACAGGTGGACTTGGCGTAGATACGATTAATATAACTGGCGGAACTAATAATCAAATAACAGGCGGACTTGGCGCAGATCTAGTAACTGTTAGTGGGGCAAGCACTAATGTAATAACTGGTGGTTCTTCAGGATTAGATCAGATTAATGTAAATGCCGGAAATAATACTATAAATGCCGGAGTTGGTGCGGATGCTGTTAATATTAGTGGTGGGGTAAATGCTGTAACAGGTGGTATTGGAGCAGATACCTTTGTGTTAAGCGGCGGTACGACTAATATAGTTGGTGGAGTTGGTGCAGATAATATTACTGCAACCGGCGGGGTTAATACCATAACTAGCGGATCTTCTGGTTTAGATACCTTTACCTTAACTGGCGGGGTTAACACTGTGCTTGGCGGAGGAAAATTAGATACTGTTAATATAACCGGTGGATCTAATAATACTTTTGTTGGTGGTGCAGGTAGCGATACCGTTAATATAACTGGTGGGACTAACAATCAAATTATAGGTGGAGTAGGCGCAGACACTATAACTGTTAGCGGAGCAAGTACTAATGTTATAACTGGCGGCTCGTCTGGTTTAGATGTTATTGCTGTAAGCGCCGGAACTAACACTATAAAAGGTGGAACAGGAGCCGATACTCTGTCCTTAACTGGCGGTACAACTACGGTAACTGGTGGTGTTGGTGCCGATAATATAACTGCTGCTGGTGGGGTAAACACTATAACAGGTGGTACATCTGGCGCAGATCTATTTACATTGAGCGGTGGCGCTAACACGGTATACGGTGGAACAGGAATAGATACGGTTAATATAACTGGTGGAGCTGGTAATATTGTTACGGGTGGGCTTGGTGCCGATACGGTTAATATAATTGGCGGAACTAACAATCAAATTATAGGTGGAACAGGCGCAGATACTATAACTGTTAGTGCAACAAGCACTAATTTAATAACAGGCGGCTTTTCTGGTTTAGATGTAATTAATATAAAAGCTGGCGCTAATACCATACAAGGTGGAACAGGCGCAGATACTGTTAATATTAGCGGCGGTACTAACACGATTACTGGTGGTGCCGGAATAGATAGTATTGCTTTAACTGGCGGTACAACTACAGTAGCCGGTGGAATTGGCGGTGTTCAAGTTGCAGCCTCTGGTGGAGCCAATGCCATAACAGGTGGTATATCTGGTTCAGATGTAATTAATTTATCTGGCGGAGTTAATGCCGTTACAGGAGGAGTTGGTGCTGATTTAATTAATATTACTAGTGGTGTAAGTAATGCAGTTATTGGTGGGGTTGGGGTTGATACTGTTAATATAACTGGTGGAACAAACAATCAAATTACAGGCGGACTTGGCGCCGATACTATAACTGTTAGCGGAGCAAGTACTAATTTAATAACAGGTGGCTCTTCTGGTTTAGATGTAATTAATATAAAAGCTGGCGCTAATACTATACAAGGTGGAACAGGCGCAGATGCTATTAATGTTACTGGTGGTGCTAATGCTATAATTGGCGGATCTGGAGTTGATAATGTTAATTTAGCTGGTGGTACAACTACGGTAGCTGGTGGAACTGGTGGTATTCAAGTTACAGCGGTTGGTGGAACTAATACTGTAACCGGCGGTATATCTGGTTCAGATGTAATTGCTTTGTCTGGAGGGGTTAATACTGTTTATGGTGGAACAGGCGCAGATTTAATTAATATTACTGGTGGTGCAAGTAACGCAATTATTGGTGGGGTTGGGGTTGACACTGTTAATATAACTGGAGGCACTAACAATCAAATTACAGGTGGTGTAGGGGCGGATAATATAACCGTTAGCGCATCAAGTACCAATTTAATAACAGGCGGATCGTCAGGTTTAGATGTTGTTAATGTAAGTGATGGTACCAATACTATAAAAGGTGGAATTGGTACGGATGCTATTAATGTTAGTGGTGGTTCTAATGTTGTAACTGGTGGAGTTGGGGTTGATAATATTGCTTTAAGTGGCGGTGTAACTACGGTGATTGGTGGCTCTGGTGCTGCTAATGTAACTGCTGCTGGCGGTGCAAATATTATAACTGGAGGTTCATCTGGTGCGGATGTAATTAATTTAAGTGCTGGAACTAATACTGTGCATGGTGGAACCGGTGCCGATACTATTAATTTAACTGGTGGTGCTAGTAATACAGTTAGTGGTGGAACAGGTGCGGACACTATTAATGTTACAGGTGGAACAAATAATCAAATTACCGGAGGAACTTCAGGATCAGATCTAATTAATGTAAGCGCTGGTGTTAATGTTATACAAGGTGGCCTTGGTGCGGATACTGTTAATATTAGTGGTGGTGCTAATACTATAACTGGTGGATCTGGAGTTGACACTGTTAATTTAACTGGCGGTATAACTACAGTAACAGGAGGCGCTGGCGCTGATAATGTAACAGCAACTGGTGGAGCTAATGTTATAACAGGAGGTACATCTGGTGCAGATGTATTAACGTTGTCTGGTGGTGTTAATAAAGTGTTTGGAGTTGGTGCGGATTTAATTAATATTACCGGAGGAAATAGTAATACTGTTGTTGGTGGAATTGGTCCGGAAACCATTAATGTTAGTGGTGGTGCTAATAATCAAATTTCTGTTGGAACTGGAGATGATACTATTAATATAACTGGCGGGACTAATAATCAAATTATTGGTGGGGTTGGTATCGATACCGTAAATATTACTGGGGACAGTACTAACATAATAACAGGCGGTTCGGCAGGATTAGATGATTTAATTAATATAAGCGCAGGCAACAATACCGTAATTGGTGGTCCTGGAGTAGATACTATTAATATTAATGGTGGAACTAATGTTATTACTGGAGGAGCTGGTGCGGACACTATTTCTTTAACTGGAGGAACAACCACTGTAACTGGCGGAACAGGAGCTGACTATATAACCGCAACTGGCGGAACTAATATTATAACAGGTGGTACATCTAATGCAGATGTATTTTCGTTAACAGGAGGAACTAACAAAGTATTTGGCGGTGTTGGTGCAGATACTATTAAGGTTATTGGTGGTGCTGGTAATACTATTACTGGTGGAGCTGGAGTCGATACCGTTAATGTTACAGGAGGCACTAATAATCAAATTATCGGTGGAGCTGGTGCCGATATTATAACGGTTAGCGGAACAATAGCTAGTACAAATACAATAACTGGCGGTTCGTCTGGAATGGATGTAATTAATTTAAATATCGGTAACAATGTTATAAACGGTGGTGTAGGAGCTGATGCTGTTAATATCTTTGGTGGCGCTAATATTGTTGTTGGTGGCTCTGGGGTTGATACGGTTACCATAAGTGGTGGCACAACTAGTATTGCAGGTGGAACTGGCGCCAACATAATTACCGCTATTGGTGGAACCAATACGATAACCGGAGGTTCATCTGGTTCAGATGTGTTCTCGTTAAGTGGTGGAATTAATACTGTATCAGGTGGCATTGGTGCCGATTTAATTAATATAACAGGTGGGTCTGGCAATGTATTTACTGGTGGTTTAGGAGTAGATAGCGTTAATATTACTGGTGGTGTTAATAATCAAATTATTGGAGGAACCGGCGCAGATCTTATAACTGTTAGTGGAAGCATATCTAGCTCTAACACCATAACTGGCGGTTCATCAGGAATGGACGTAATTAATTTGGGAGTCGGTAATAATATTGTAAATGGTGGTATTGGCGCAGATGCTATTAATGTTAGCGGTGGAACTAACGCTGTTTTTGTAGGAGTAGGAGCTGATGTTATTACTTTAACTGGCGGTACAACCACTGTAACTGGTGGGTTTGGAGTAGATAATGTTACTGCAACTGGCGGAAACAATATTATAACAGCAGGCACTTCTGGTGCAGATGTGTTCACGTTAGCTGGTGGGGTTAATCAAGTATTTGGAGAAACTAAAGCAGATACTGTTAATATAACTGGTGGTGCTAGTAATACAGTTACTACAGGAACAGGTGCCAACACTATTAATATTACCGGAGGCACTAATAATCAAATTATCGGTGGAGTTGGGGCGGATAATATAACTGTTAATGCTGCGAGTATTAATACAATAACTGGCGGATCGTCTGGATTAGATGTAATTACTTTAAATGCTGGTAGTAGCACTATAAATGGTGGTATTGGCGCAGATGCTATTAATGTTGGTGGTGGAACTAATGTTATAACTGGCGGGGCAGGAGTAGACAATATTGCTGTTGCTGGTGGTGTTAATAATATAACAGGAGGTTCTTCTGGATCAGATCTGTTCTCGTTAAGTGGTGGAACTAGTACGGTGTTTGGTGGGGCTGGTGCAGATGTTATTAATGTTACTGGTGGAATCAACAATCAAATTATAGGTGGATCTGGGGTTGATACAATAACTGTTAGCGGATCCAGTTCTAATGCCATAACTGGTGGAACTTCAGGATTAGATGTGCTTAATATAAGTGCCGGTACCAATACTATAAAAGGTGGGGTTGGTGCTGATGCTATTAATATTACCGGTGGTGCTAATGCTATTACTGGCGGAGTAGGCGCAGATACTATCAAGTTAACTAGTGGTACGACTAGCGTTATTGGTGGTGTTGGGGTTGATAAGATTACAGTTTCCGGAGGCGCAAACGCTATAACTGGTGGTTCGTCTGGTGCAGACGTGTTCTCTTTGAGTGGTGGTGCCAATACTGTTACAGGCGGTGTGGGTGCTGATTTAATTAATATTGCCGGTGGTGTAAATGTTGTTGCTGGTGGAATTGGTACCGATACTGTTAATGTTACCGGTGGCGCTAACAATCAAATTACAGGTGGAACAGGCGCAGATATTATAACTGTTAGTGGAGCAAGTACTAATACTATAACTGGCGGTTCATCAGGAACAAATTTAATTAATATAAATATTGGTAATAATATTATACAAGGTGGAGCGGGTAGCGATACAATTAATATTACTGGCGGTACTAATGTTATAACTGGTGGCGCAGGAATTGATACTGTTGCATTAACTAGTGGTACAACTACAGTGACTGGAGGAGCGGGTGCCGAAAATATTACAGCAACTGGTGGAACTAACGTTATAACTGGTGGTTCTTCTGGTGTCGATCTAATTTCGTTAACTAGTGGGGTTAACAAAGTATTTGGTGGATCTGGGGCTGGCACGGTTAATGTTATTAGTGGTAATAATAATACCGTTACCGGCGGATTAGGGATCGATACTATTAATATTACCGGTGGAACAAACAATCAAATTATAGGTGGCACTGGAGCAGACACGATAACCGTTAGTGGAACAACTAGCTCTAACGATATCACTGGAGGCTCTTCTGGCTTAGATGTAATTAATGTAAGTGTTGGTAATAATACTATAACAGGTGGTATTGGTGCTGGTGTGATTAATGTTAGTGGTGGCGCTAATCAAATTATAGGTGGTGCAGGTGCTGATACTATTCAATTAACTGGTGGTGCCAATAGTATAATTGGAGGTGTTGGTACCGATCTAATAACAGTAACAGGAGGGGTTAATACTATAACTGGCGGTTCGTCCGGTGCGGATTTGTTTTCTTTAGCTGGTGGGGTTAATACCGTAACAGGTGGTGTTGGTGCTGGCACGATTAATGTTATTGGTGGTAATAACAATACTATTACAGGTGGTCTTGGTACGGATGTTATTAATGTTACTGGTGGAACTAATAATCAAATTACTAGTGGTGCTGGTGGTGATACGGTAAATGTTAGTGGAAATGTTGTTAGTGTTAACGCTATCAACGAAGGTTCGTCAGGATTAGATGTGGTTAATGCTAGTGTTGGTAATAATACCATAATTAGTGGAACTGGAGCCGACACCATCAATCTTAGTGGCGGAACTAATACTATAACTGGTGGATCTGGAATAGATACAATTACTTTAAGCGGAGGCGTAACTAACGTACTTGTTGGTGCTGGTGCTGGTAAGATTACCACAACTGGTGGAGCTAACACTATAACTGGAGGTTTATCTGGTTCGGATGTGTTTGGATTAGGTGGTGGGGTTAATACCGTATTTGGTGGAGTTGGTGCCGATGCAATTAATATTACCGGTGGTTTTAATCAAGTTATTGGTGGGGTTGGAGCTGATAATGTAACAATTAGTGGAAGCGCGGCCAGTGTTAATACTATAACTGGCGGTTCGTCTGGTTTAGATACGTTTAATATAAGCAGTGGTAACAATACTATAAATGCTGGAACAGGAGCTGATGCTATTAATATTAGTGGTGGTACCACTACTGTTTTTGGTGGTGTTGGGGTCGATACTGTTAATTTAAGTGGTGGCACATCCAGTGTAATTGGCGGTGTTGGTGCCGATAAAATTACTTTAACTGGCGGTACCAATACTATAGTTGGCGGTACTTCTGGTTCCGATGTTTTCTCGTTAAGTGGTGGAATTAATTCGGTACAAGGTGGGGTTGGTGCAGATTTAATTAACATAATTGGTGGCAGTGGCAATACAGTTGTTGGCGGTAAAGGGATAGATACCATTAATGTTACAGGTGGAACTAATAATCAAATTAGCGGTGGAACAGGAGCTGATACTATAACAGTTAGTGGAATTAGCACCAACACTATAACCGGAGGAACATCTGGCTTAGATGTATTTAATGTAAGCAGTGGAACTAATACTATAAAAGGTGGGCTTGGCGCAGATGCCATTGATATTAGTGGCGGAACTAACACTGTAACTGGTGGAACAGGTGCTGATCAAATTACTATAACTGGCGGAACCAATGTTATAACTGGCGGTACGTCTGGTGTAGATGTGCTTAACTTAAATGCTGGAGTTAATACCGTATATGGTGGAGTTGGAGCAGATTTAATTAATATAACTAGCGGAAACAATATTGTTACTGGTGGGGTTGGAGCAGATGCTATTAATGTTAGTGGTGGGGCAAATGCTATAACTGGTGGGGCAGGGGTTGATACTATCGCCTTAACTGCTGGTACAACTACAGTTGTTGGTGGAGCTGGTGCCGACAAAATTACTATGTCTGGTGGAATAAATAACGTAACTGGTGGCTCGTCTGGTTTAGATGTGTTTAATGTAGCATCTGGTGCTAGTAATACAATTACTGGTGGAACAGGTGCCGATACTATTAATGTAACAGGTGGAACTAACAATCAAATTACAGGTGGAACAGGAGCCGACAATATAACAGTTAGCGCAACAAGTACTAACGCTATTATGGGCGGCTCGTCTGGATTAGATGTTCTAACTATAAGCGCTGGTAGCAATACTATTAAAGGCGGACTTGGTGCCGACACTATTAATGTTAGTGGTGGTGCAAATACTATAACTGGTGGGGTTGGTGTTGATACCATGTCCTTAACTGGTGGTGTAACTACGGTAGTTGGTGGGGTGGGTGTTGATAAAATAACAGCAACCGGTGGAACTAATATTATAACTGGCGGTACATCTGGTGCGGATTTAGTCACGTTAGTATCTGGTGTTAATACTGTGTTTGGTGGAACTAAAGCCGACACTATTAATATAACAGCCGGAAGCAGCAATACTGTTACTGGCGGTATTGGGGTTGATACTATTAATATAACTGGCGGCACTAATAATCAAATTACTGGTGGTGCTGGGGCCGATATTATAACTATTAGCGGATCAACAAGTACTAACACTATAACTGGAGGATCTTCAGGTTTAGATTTAATTACTGCTAGCGTAGGTAATAATACTATAAATGGTGGGGTTGGCGCAGATGCTGTTAATATTAGTGGTGGCGTTAATGCTATAACTGGAGGTGTAGGTGTTGATACTATTAAATTAACTGGCGGTACAAATACTGTTATTGGTGGTGCGGGTAGCGACAATGTAACCGCAACTGGCGGACTCAATAATATAACTGGTGGAACATCTGGTGCAGATCTAATTACCTTAAGTTCTGGAGTTAATACCGTGTACGGTGGTGCTGGCGCAGATGCTATCAAGTTAACTGGCGGAGCAGCTAATACAGTTATAGGTGGGGCAGGAACCGATACTATTAATATTACAGGTGGCACTAATAATCAAATTATAGGTGGGGTTGGTGCCGACAATATAACTGTTAGCGGAGTAAGTACTAATACTATAACTGGAGGTTCATCTGGTTTAGATGTTATTGCTGCAAGTGCCGGAACTAACACAATAAAAGGTGGAACAGGTGCCGATACTATTAATCTTAGCGGCGGTACTAATCTAGTAACTGGTGGCGTTGGAGTTGATACGATATCACTTACTGGTGGCACAAACACTATAACAGGCGGTGTTGGTGCAGATAATGTAACAGCTACAGGTGGAACAAATATTATAACTGGAGGCACATCTGGTGCAGATGTATTAACGTTAAGCGCCGGAACTAATACAGTATTTGGTGGGGCAGGAGCAGATTTAATTAAGATAACTGGTGGTCCAAGTAATATAGTTACAGGTGGAACAGGTGCCGATACTATTAATATAACAGGTGGAACCAATAATCAAATAGTTGGCGGAATGGGAGCCGACACTATAACTGTTAGTGGAGCCATAGTTAGTGTTAATACTATAACTGGTGGTTCGTCTGGATTAGATGTAATTAATCTAAGCAGCGGTAATAACACCATAAATGGTGGTATTGGAGCAGATACCATGAATATTACCGGTGGTACTAATACTATAACTGGTGGCGCTGGAGTTGATGTTGTTACTATAGCAGGTGGTACCACTAGTGTGTTTGGTGGAGTTGGTAGCGATAAAGTTACTGTGTCTGCTGGAACAAACACTATAGTTGGTGGTTCTTCTGGTTCAGATGTATTTTCGTTAAGCGGTGGGGTTAATTCTGTGTATGGTGGAGTTGGAGCAGATTTAATTAATATAGTTAGTGGTAGCAGCAATTCTGTTGCTGGGGGTTCTGGTAGCGATACCATTAATATAACTGGTGGAACTAACAATCAAATTATAGGTGGAGCTGGTACTGATACTATAACTGTTAGCGCAACAAGTACTAACAATATAGTAGGAGGATCCTCCGGTTTAGATATAATTAATGTAAGTATGGGTAACAACACTATAACAGGAGGTGTTGGAGCTGGCACTATTAATATTAGCGGTGGTGCAAATGCTATAACAGGTGGTGCTGGGGTTGATACTGTTTCTCTATCTGGTGGTATAACTACTGTAACCGGGGGAACTGGCGCCGATAACGTAACCGCTACTGGTGGAACTAACATTATAACAGGCGGAACATCTGGTGCAGATCTGTTTGCGTTAACTGGAGGTGTTAATACTGTATTTGGCGGAACAAAAGCTGATACCGTGAATATAACTAGTGGTGCAAGTAATACAGTTGCAGGAGGAGTTGGAGTCGATACTGTTAATGTGACTGGAGGAACTAACAATCAAATTACTGGTGGTGTTGGGGCAGATTTTATTAATGTTAGCGGTGGCGTTAGCGCTATAACCGGAGGCTCTGGTATTGATACGGTTGCTTTAACTGGCGGTACAACTACAGTAGTTGGTGGAGCTGGTGCCGACAAAATTACCATGTCTGGTGGAATAAATAATGTAACTGGTGGATCGTCAGGATTAGATGTATTTAATGTAACTGGTGGAGCTAATAATACCATATTTGGCGGAACTGGTGCCGATACTATTAATGTAATTGGTGGAACTAACAATCAAATCACTGGTGGTGTTGGTGCCGACAATATAACCGTTAGTGCAGTAAGTACTAATACAATAACTGGTGGTTCATCTGGCTTAGATGTTATTGATGCAAGTGCTGGAACGAATACAATAAAAGGCAGTGCTGGTGCCGATACTATTAATCTTAGTGGTGGTGCTAATGTTGTAACGGGCGGGTCTGGAATCGATACAATATCGTTAACAGGTGGTGTAAATACTATAACAGGTGGTGCTGGAACCGATAACGTTATCGCCAGTTCCGGAACTAACATTATAACTGGTGGTACGTCTGGAGCAGATGTATTAACGTTAACTGGTGGAGTTAATACAGTATTTGGAGGAACTAAAGCTGATACCATTAATATTACTGGTGGAGCTAGTAACACTGTTACTGGTGGAATAGGAGTCGATACTATTAATATAACTGGTGGAACTAACAATCAAATTACTGGCGGAGCAGGAGCTGATAATATAACTATTAGTGGAGCAGCCAGCACTAACACTATAACTGGTGGCTTATCTGGAATGGACGTAATTAATGTAAATGTTGGCAACAATACTATACAAGGTGGACTTGGCGCAGATACTATTAACGTTAGTGGTGGTGTTAATGCTGTAACTGGCGGAACAGGAGTAGACACTATTACATTAAGCGGTGGCGCAACTAATTTAATAGATGGAATTGGTGCTGATAAAATCTCAGCTACCGGTGGAACCAATGTTATAACAACAGGTTCGTCTGGCGCAGATCTGTTAACATTAATTGGTGGTAATAATACGGTAATTGGCGGGGTTGGTGCAAGTGCTATTAATATAACTAGCGGAACTGCTAATACTATTAATGGCGGAGCTGGCACAGAAACTATTAATGTAACTGGAGGAACTAACAATCAAATTATAAGTGGAACTGGAGCTGATATTGTAACTGTTAGTGGAGCGAGTGTTAATGCAATAACAGGTGGTTCTTCAGGATTAGATCAGATTAATGTAAATGCCGGCAACAATACTATACAAGGTGGAGTTGGAGCAGACGCTATTAATATTAGCGGAGGTGTTAATGCTATAACTGGTGGTGCTGGTGTTGATACCATTAAGTTAACTGGTGGTGCAACTAATGTTGTTGGTGGGGTTGGAGCTGATAACGTAACTGCTACGGCAGGAACTAACACTATAACTGGCGGTTCGTCTGGTTTAGATCTGTTGGCGTTAAGTGGAGGAGTTAATAAAGTCTTTGGAGGCGTTGGAGCAGATTTAATTAACATTACCGGTGGAACTAGTAATACGATTACAGGTGGCCTTGGTATAGATACTATTAATATAACTGGTGGTACTAATAATCAAATTACTGGTGGAACAGGAGCCGACAATATAACTGTTAGTGGTGCCATAGTTAGCGTTAATACTATAACCGGTGGTTCGTCAGGATCAGATCTAATTAATGTAAGTAGTGGTAATAATACTATAAACGGCGGAGTTGGTGCCGACACCATAAACATTAGTGGTGGCACTAACACTATTACTGGTGGTGCTGGGGTTGATACTGTTGCTATTAGCGGTGGTACAACTAGTGTATTAGGTGGAGTTGGAGCCGACAAAATTACGGTTACTGCCGGAACAAATACAATAACCGGTGGTTCGTCAGGTTTAGATGTATTCTCGCTAAGTGGTGGAATTAATGCCGTATATGGTGGACTTGGTGCTGATTTAATTAAAGTAATTGGTGGAAGTAGCAATGTAATTACTGGTGGTGCCGGTAGCGATACAATCAATATTACTGGCGGTGTTAACAATCAAATTACAGGTGGAACCGGAGCAGATACTATAACCGTTAGTGCTGCCAGCTCAAATACTATAACTGGTGGTTCTTCAGGAATGGACGTAATTAATGTAAGCGTTGGTACTAACGCTATAAAAGGTGGAGTAGGTGCGGATTCTATTAATATTAGTGGTGGTTCCAACATTGTTACCGGTGGAATAGGCGCCGATACTATTGCTTTAACTGGTGGTACAACTACGGTAACAGCAGGAACTGGTGCCGACAATGTAACTGCTAGCGGTGGAACTAATATAATAACCGGCGGCACATCTGGTGCGGATTTATTTACTTTAAGCGCCGGAGTTAATACGGTATTTGGTGGAACTAAAGCTGATACTATTAATATAACTGGTGGTGCTAACAATACAGTTACAGGTGGAACTGGTAGCGATATTATTAATATAACTGGAGGAACTAACAACCAAATTGCTGGAGGTGTTGGAGCTGATACTATTAATGTTAGCGGAGGTGTTAGCGCTATAACTGGCGGGTCTGGGGTTGATACTATTGCTTTAAGTGGCGGTACAACTACTGTGGTTGGTGGGGTAGGAGCTGATCAAATCACTATGTCTGGTGGAACAAATATCGTGAGAGGTGGTTCGTCAGGATTAGATGAATTTAATATAACTGGTGGATCTAGTAACACAATTACTGGTGGAACAGGGGCCGATTTAATTAATATCTCTGGTGGTACAGGCAATACCATTGTTGGAGGATCTGGAGTAGACACCATTAGTGTTGTTGGAAGCTCTATCAATCAAATTATTGGCGGAACAGGTGCCGACAATATAACTTTAACCAGCGCAGGTAGTACTAATGTAATTAATGGTGGCTCTTCAGGATTAGATGTAATTAATGTAAATGCCGGCAATAACACTATAAATAGTGGACTTGGAGCAGAAAACATACATGTTAGTGGAGGTGCCAACGCTATTACTGGTGGAGCAAGTACCGATAATATTTCTTTAGCTGGAGGTGTAACTAGTGTTGTTGGTAAATCTGGCGCAGAGTTAATTACAGCTTCTGGTGGAACAAACACAATAACAGGTGGTTCGTCTGGTGCGGATTCAATATCTTTAAATGCCGGGGTTAACACAGTGTTTGGTGGTGCTGGAGCAGATTCGATTAATGTAACTGGAGGAAGCAGTAATACAATAACAGGTGGAGCTGGTAGCGATACAATTAACATAACTGGCGGTGCTAATAATCAAATAACTGGTGGAACAGGTGCTGATCTTATAACTGTCGATGGAACTATAGCTAGTACCAACACAATAACCGGTGGCTCATCAGGTTTAGATGTAATTGACGTAAGCGTTGGTAACAACACAATAAATGCTGGAACAGCGACAGAAGCAATTAATGTTAGTGGAGGATCTAATAATATTGTTGCCGGAGCTGGGGTTGATACTATTGCTTTAAGCGGTGGTACAAGCAATGTGATTGGTGGTGCTGGTGCTGATAAAATCACTGTAACAGGTGGAACTAACACTGTAACTGGAGGTTCATCCGGATCTGATGTAATCTTGTTAACTGCCGGGGTTAATATTATATATGGCGGATCTGGTGCGGAAGCTATAAATATTACTGGTGGTAATAATACTATTATTAGTGGAGCTGGGGTCGATACTATTACTTACAATGGAGCAGTTAGTTATATTGGTGGTGGTTACGGTCCTAGTATTTTTACTACATCTGGAAGTGGTGGAGTTATAAGTGGTGGAACTGGAATAGATATATTAGTGTTATCAGCTGGAAACAATACGGTTTCTGGAGGGCCTGGTGCGGATTTAATCGAAATAATTGGTGGTAATAATAATACCGTTACTGGCGGATCTGGAACAGATACCATTAATATTACTGGTGGAGTTAATAACCAAATTACTGGTGGTTCTGGCGCCCAAAATATAACTGTAAGTGGAACTGCAGCTGGTACTAACACTATAACAGGCGGTTCGTCGGGATTAGACGTATTTAATTTAAGTGTTGCAAATAATATTATAAATGGTGGAATAGGGGCGGATGCCGTTAATATTAGTGGTGGTGCTAATATTGTTAATGGTGGGGCAGGTGTCGATACTGTTTTGTTAAGCGGTGGAACAACTCAAGTGATTGGCGGAACAGGCGCAGACAACATAACTGTAACAGGAGGTTCTAATACTATAACTGGCGGTTCGTCTGGTGGAGATACGATATCATTAAGTGCCGGAGTTAATTTTGTATATGGTGGTGTTGGGGCGGATTTAATTAACATAACTGGCGGTAACAATAATACTATTGCTGGCGGTAAGGGTGTTGATACTGTTAACATAACAGGTGGAACTAATAATCAAATTATAGGTGGAATAGGTGCCGACAATATAACCGTTAGCGGAAACGTTGCTAGTTATAACGTTATAACTGGTGGTTCTTCAGGGTTAGATCAAATTAATGTAAACATTGGTAACAATACTATAAATGGAGGAGTAGGGTCGGATACTATTAATGTTAATGGTGGAACTAATACTATTAATGGTGGGGCAGGTAGCGATAATATTTCGTTGAGCGGTGGTGTTTCTAGTGTGATAGGCGGACTTGGCGCCGACAATATAACTGCCTCTGGTGGAATTAATGCTATAACAGGAGGATCTGCTAATAACAATATAATATCTTTACTGTCAGGAACTAATACTGTAAACGGTGGGGTTGGAACAGATTTAATTAATATAACTGGCGGTGCAAGTAATACGGTATTTGGTGGCGTGGGTGTCGATACTATTAATATAACCGGTGGAATTAATAATCAAATTACTGGTGGAACAGGTGCCGACAATATAACAGTTAGTGGTTCAACAGTTAGCGCCAACACTATAACTGGCGGTTCGTCTGGTCTGGATGTAATTAATGTAAGTGTTGGTAATAATACTATAAAAGGTGGAACAGGAGCAGATACTATCAATCTTAGTGGGGGTGCTAATACTGTTACGGGCGGTGTGGGTGCCGATACTATTGCCTTAAGCGGAGGGGTAACTACTGTAACTGCTGGTATCGGGGCTAACAATGTAACCGTGACCGGTGGAACTAACACGATAACTGGTGGTACATCTGGTTCAGATTTGTTTACATTAAGTGGTGGTGTTAATACTGTATATGGTGGAACTAAAGCGGATGCCATTAATATTACATCTGGCGCAAGTAATACTGTAACTGGCGGAGCAGGGGCCGATACTGTTAACATAATTGGAGGAACTAATAATCAAATTATTGGCGGGGTTGGTGCTGACAATATAACTGTTAGCGCAACAAGTGCTAACACCATAACTGGCGGCTCGTCTGGCCTGGACGTTATAGCTGTAAGCGCTGGAACTAATACTATTAAAGGCGGTACAGGGGCTGATACTATTAACCTTAGTGGCGGTACTAATGCGGTAACAGGTGGAGCTGGAGTAGATACTGTTTCTCTAACTGGTGGCGTAAACACTATAACAGGCGGGGCTGGAGCCGATAACATAACAGCTAGCGCTGGAACTAACATTATAACTGGCGGTACTTCTGGTTTAGATGCGTTTACATTAAGCAGTGGTGTTAATACTGTATATGGTGGAACTAAAGCTGATACTATTAGTTTAACTGGTGGCGCAAGCAATACTGTCTCTGGCGGTGCGGGAGCCGATACAATTAACATAACCGGCGGCACTAACAATCAAATTACTGGTGGCGCTGGCGCTGACAACATAACTGTAAGTGCAACTAGTACTAATACAATAACTGGCGGTTCGTCCGGATTAGATGTTATAGCTGCAAGTGCTGGAACTAATACTATTAAAGGCGGTACAGGCGCCGATACTATTAACCTTAGTGGCGGTACTAATGCGGTAACAGGCGGAGTTGGAGCCGACACTATAACAGCTAGCGCTGGAACCAATATTATAACTGGCGGCACATCTGGTGCGGACATAATTACTTTAAGTGCCGGGGTTAATACGGTATACGGCGGAACTAAAGCCGATACCATTAATTTAACTGGCGGTGCAAGTAAT
>Ga0187884_10000043_pt1 | contig 123902 bp, 103 predicted proteins | sample June2016WEW_20_4_FD_132983 | JGI IMG/M metagenome (GOLD analysis project Ga0187884, IMG submission 132983) | Peatland microbial communities from SPRUCE experiment site at the Marcell Experimental Forest, Minnesota, USA - June2016WEW_20_40 | ecosystem: Environmental > Terrestrial > Soil >...
CAAGGCAGCCCGTCAGGAGGTCGGAGTCGCACCGAGTACCGCTGCCGCTGCACCGGCACCCACCTCCGACCACCCGACCCGGCGGTCGGCAGGCGCAGGGACCCTACTTCAGCACCCTGCTAAGGGCGGATGGTCACGGCGGAGCGGCCGAGGGGAGGTGTCTCTCCCCAAGACCGTGATGACCACTTTGGGGGGCAGCATCCCCCAAGACCGGTGATGCGCAATGCAGGCAACTGGCTGCTGCTGGATCCACGAGTCGCTGCTCCCGGCCCGGCCCGCGACGCCGCCCTGGACGCCCCGGTGCCCCGGCGCCGCCGCTCACGCCGCCGGTGAGCTGGCCCCCCGCCCGAGACCAAGAGCCGAGCCGGCATCCCGGAGCCATGCCATGAGCAGCCCGGGGGCGCCGTGCAGCGTCGCGCCGACCGCGGGCACCACGCGCAGGCCCCGGATGTGGGCGACCACCAGGAGCTGGAGGATGAAGGCCGCGACCGTCACCCAGAGGTACACCGGCGCAAGCAGGTTGAAGAGGACTGCGGCGTGCGATTGGACGGTGACCCCGGTGTCGAGCACGTACTCGGCGAACTCGGCGGGACCGGCCAGCAGCACCCACACCACCGCGGCCGCCGCAGCCGCGCGGCGGGTGAAGCGGTCGGTCACGCCAACCTCGCGCACCCAGCAGAACAGCCCAATGAGGGGGATGAGCAGGAAGAGGAAGTAGGGACGCTCGGTGAGCGGGCTCACCAGCATGATGGCCTCGATCACCAGGCCCACCTCGAGCAGCGGGGCGCTGTCCCGCCGCAGCGGCCGGGTCGAGATCACGGAGACGGCGAGGCCGAGGACGACCAGTACCACCACGACCCAGAGCACGGTCACCAGGGAGGGGGTGACGGTGAGCGGGCGGGCCGCCGGGTTGACGGTGAAGAGGCGGGCCAGCACCCCCTTGGGAGCCTCGTTGTGGAGGAAGGGGAGGTACTGGTTCGACCAGAAGCCCCAGGCGGTCCAGAAGTCGGACCACGCCCGCTGACCGAGGAGCAGGAAGGGCGCCAGGCCGAGCACCAGTGTGGAGCCGATGGCGGCGAGCGCGAAGCGGAAGTCGCGCCGCCAGAGCAGGAAGAGGGCGAGCAGGAGCAGCTCCGGTTTGACGGCCCCGGCGGCTCCGAGGAGCAGCCCGGCGAGACCCGCCCGTCCGGCCGACCGAGCCCAGAACGCGCAGCAGACCAGGGCCATGAGGAGGAGGTCGCTCTGGCCCAGGTCCAGCTCGCGGTGCACCGGCAGGGTCACCGAGGCGGCGGCGGCCAGCATGAGCAGCATCCCGGCGCCGGGCCGGAGCCGGGCGGCGCGGAGCGCGGCGTAGACGGAGAGCACCAGGAAGGCGACGTTGAGCAGGTCCCAGGTGGTGAGGGCCGCGTAGTGGGGCAGGAGGGTGAGCGGCACCATCAGGTAGGCGAAGAGGGGCGCGTAGACGTAGGCCTGGGTCGTCCAGTAGGTGCCGTTCCCGGCCGGGATGTAGGCGTGGATGAAGCTGATCGCCCCGGTGTACGGGTCGCGGCCGGCCCGCACGTCGAGGCCCGCCTGGTAGAAGGTGCGGAAGTCGGCCCAGCTGAACCGCGCCGCGCCGTAGCGCATGACGTACAGGGTGGTCAGGGCCAGGACCAGGACCCCGATCGGCACCGCCCAGCGGCGCAGGGGGGCGACCATCCCGGGAAGGCGGGGATCGACCGAGGCCAGGTCGAAGCCGGCGCGGGGCACGCCGGAAGGCGCCGACGAGCCGTCCGGTTCCCCCGGCATGGCAACGCCTTCCGTGCTCACGCGGGCGATGATCGCACCTGGGGGCCGGCCGCAGACGGCGGCGGGGATGCCGGCCGAGGTGTCCACCTGGCGCGGAGGCGAAGGACCGCCTCCACCCGTCAGCCTGGCCCGGTGGGCCCCATCACCGCCGCGACCAGACCGCTGCGCAGCCAGACGATCTCGGTGCCCGACTGGTCGACCGCCTGGTAGTCGCTGGCGAGCACCGCGTTGATCTCCGGCCAGGCGGCACGGCTCGCCCCCTCCGTCACCACGATCTCGGGGGCGAGGTCGGCGACCTTCCGGGCCAGCGGTCCGTCCGAGCCGACGAGCGTCTCGTCATTGTAGATGGGAGGCGTGGGCAGCAGCAGCTGGAGGTCGTCGAGGTCGTAGAGCCAGGCGTCCGACGACCAGACCACCGCCGAGCTCCCGTCCAGCCCGTGGGCGCTGATCCACGCCGCGACCGCCCTGTCCTCAGGAACCCGGTAGTCGAAGTGCGCCTGATACGCCACCAGTGACTGGCCGCGCGTCAGCGTCGAGATGGCGCCGCCGTAGTAGTAGGCCAAGGTGTGATCGCCCTGGCCGAGGATCGGGGGCCAGTCCATCCCGGCAGCGTAGGCGGACAGCGCGGCCAGGCCGGCGGCGAGGAGGAGCCCGGCCCCGGCCACGCGTCGAGGGAGCGGGACGCCCGCGGGCCAGCGCAGCCGGAGGCTGCTCAGGGCCATCGCACCCGGGGCTATCGAGGCCTCCAGGTAGTGGGGGTACGGCACGTGAGCGAGCGCCGGGACCATGAGCGCCGCCACCGCCCAGACCCAGAGTCCCCAGGCGAGGTTCCGATCTCTGCGCTGCGCCCAGGCCGCAGCCAGGACCACGACGAGCGCGACCAGCGGGAGGGCCAGGTGAAGCCAGATCCCGGGGCTGCCCGCACCCAGGTGCCACTGGGCGAAACCGACCCAGAACCCCACCAGGGCGAAGCCGACGGTCCCGGCCCCGGCGGTCACGATGGCGGGGACCAGCCACACCGAGGTCAGGCCGGCGACGGTGGCCGCGTACACCGCCACCCGGCGCCAGCTGGCCGAGCCGGCGATCGCCAGGATCAGCCCGAAGGCGCAGGTCTCCGCCAGCGCCGTCTGCTGGTAGCCGACGGCGACCGCCACCAGGGCTCCCACCGCGATCGGCCAGAGCGGCCAGCGGCGGGTGTTGGGAGCGGCGGCCCGGGTGAGCAGCAGAGCCCCCGCCCACGTCAGCGGGGCGATGAGGAGGCTCTCGGGAAGGAGCAGCTCGGCGTCGAAGACCGGGGTCCCGAGCACGATGGCGGCCAGGACCAGGGCGACGACGGTTCGGCGGCGTCCGAGCAACCGGTTGCCCGCGTAGGCGACGGCGAACAGGGTCGCGAACCCGCTCAGGAAAGGAAGGACGTGCAGGGCTGCCTCGCTCGTCCCGAGTGTCTGGATCACCGCCGCCACCGTCCAGAGCTGGAGAGGTGGCTTGTTGGTCCAGATCTGCGAATAGAGGACACGTCCCTGGAGCAGGGCCCGCGCACTGGTGACGTAGCCGGCCTCATCCGTATACCAGTACGGCTCGAGGAACGCCGGGACGCGGAGCAGGGCGTAGAGGGCAAGCGGTCCGAGCAGCCAGAGCCGGCCGCGGAGCCGGTAGCCGCGCCCGGGGCCGGCCGCCCCGTCGGGCTGCCCCCCCACCGCCGCCGCCATCGCCATCCTCCGTGCCTCGGCCGCAGCGGCCTCCCACATCGCGCCCTCGGGCGGGCCAGTGGCCCCAATGTATCGTTGCGGGGCAAGCTTTCGCCGCCATTACCGGCGGACGAATGTGTCATCGTGCCACCCGTGGTCGTCGCGCCGGAGCCCGCTCCGCCCCCCACCACCTCCCGGCCCCGTGCTCGACTGCGCCGGCCCACGCTCGGAGGGCTGGTGGTGGGCGCGGCGCTCGCCGCGGTCCTGGTCGTCCTCTGCCGCCGGGTCGGCGACCCCGACTTCTGGTGGCACATGGAGACCGGCAGCTGGATCATCGACCACGGCGCCCTGCCCAGCCACGAGCTGTTCACCGACACGGCCACCAATCGCGTGTGGGCGGACCAGGAGTGGGGCAGCGAGGTGCTCGGCGACCTGATCTTCCGCGGCGGCGGCTTCCTCGCCTTCAGCCTCGCCTACACGGCGGTCACCTGGGCTGGCTTCTGGTTCATCTGGCGGCGCATCGCCATCGAGCGCGTCCCCGCCCTGATCGCTGGCGCCTGCCTGGCGGTGGCGGCTCTCGCCGGCGTCCTGGTCTGGGGCCCGCGGTCGCAGATGATCAGCTTCACCTTCACCTGCCTCACCCTCTACTGGGTCGAGACCTACCTCCGGGACCACGATCGGCACCTCTACCTCCTCCCCCTGGTGATGGTGGTCTGGGCCAATCTCCACGGCGGCTTCGTCTACGGGATCGCCGTGGTCGGGCTCGCCGCGGTCACCGAGACCGTGCTCTGGCGCGTCTCACCGCGGGACCCGGCCCATCGACGCCGCTCGCTGCGGCTGTGGGCACTGCTCGTCGCCTGCGCGGTCGCGGGCCTGATCAACCCGCTCACCTTCCACGCCTACCTCGCCGCCATCCAGACCCAGACCAGCGCAATCCAGCAGGCCTTCATCGCCGAGTGGCACTCGCCGAACTTCCACAGCAGTGGAGAGCTGGGCCTCGAGCTGCTGCTCCTCCTGGTGGTGGCGGCCATGGCCCTGCGCCGTCCCCGGCTGTGGGACGCGCTGCTCACCGTGGTCGGCATCTACGCCGCCCTCTCGGCGGTGCGCAACGCCCCCCTGGCCGCCGCCGTCCTGGTTCCCATGGTGGCCTGGTCGTTCGGCGGGGCCTGGGAGCGGAGCCGCTGGCGGGACCGCTTCGCGGACTGGCTGCGGCGGCGGGCGTCCGACGTCTTCGTCCTGGTCTCGGCGGGGGCCCTGCTGGTCGCGGTGGGGACGGTGGGGGTGATGGCGGACACCCTCCACAGCCAGACGGCGAGCACCGACGCCAACTTCCCGGTGGGTGCGGCCAACTGGCTGGCCGCCCACCCCACCGTCGGCACCCGGATGTTCAACGCCTACGACTGGGGCGGCTACCTCATCTACCGCTTCTACCCTGACGCCAACCGCGCCGTCTTCATCTACGGCGAGGCGACGGAGCTGGGCAACCCGCTGCTCCAGCAGGTCAGCGACGTCGAGAACGCCGAGCCCGACTGGCAGCACATCCTCACCGAGCACGACGTCGACTACGTCATCGAGCGCACCGACTCCGACCTCACCATGGCGCTCTCCGTCGATCCCCAGTGGAAGGAGGTCTACAAGGACTCCTTCGCGGTCATCTTCGTCAAGCGCTGACGGCTCGGCGGCCCTGCACGCGGCGCGGGGTGAGAGGGTGGTGGGTGGTCCCGGTGGCGGGGGGGCGGCAGCACGGCCCCGGGTCGCGCGCGGCCCCGCACGCGTCGTCATGACCGCCGCCGCCCCGCCGGGGTAACCTTCGCAGCGGCGCGGTGGGGGCCGGGCCGGATGCCCGCGACGGCCGGGGACGGGCGTCACCGCCGTCCGGCCGGAGGAGGTGCGAACGTGTCCACCGCCTGGTCACCGCCCCCGGCGGCGGGCGGCGATCCCACGCCGCCCGGCTATGCGGGGCCCCCGTCCACCCAGCCACCGCCCCACCCGTACCCCTACCCCTACCCGCCCCCGCCGGCTCAGCCCCCGTGGGCCGGGCCCTACCCGCCGTACCCGCCGCCGTATCCGGGGTACGCCATGACTCCGTCCACCAACGGCCTGGCGATCGCGGCGCTCGTGCTCGGCATCGTCTGCGTGTACTGGGTCACCTCCATCCTCGCCATCATCTTCGGCCACATCGCCCTCTCCCAGATCCGGGTGAGCGGGCAGCGGGGCCGGGGCCTCGCCATCGCGGGGCTGGTCCTCGGCTACGCGTGGCTGGGCCTGCTCGCCCTGCTCATCGTGGTGGTGGCGGTGGTCAGGACCAGCGTGGGCACTGGCTGAGCCGGTGAGCGCGCCCCGATCCCGCTACGCGTATCTCGGTCCGGAGGGCACGTTCGCCGAGACCGCGCTGCGCGGCCTCTCCGAGAGCCGGGACGCGGACCTGGTGCCGGTGGAGACCGTCGCGGACGCCTTCGCCGCCGTCCGCGACGGCTCGGTCAGCGGGGCGGTGGTGCCCTTCGAGAACTCGGTGGAGGGTTCGGTCACCGGGACCCTGGACGAGTTCATCAGCGGGAGCCCGCTGCACATCGCCCGCGAGATGCTGGTACCGGTGCGCCTCTCGCTGCTGGCGCTCCCGGGCACCGACCTCGGCTCGATCCGGGTGGTCGCCTCTCACCCCCACGCCACCGCCCAGTGCCGGCACTGGCTGCGGGCTCACCTCCCCGAGGCCAGGATCCACGCCGCCCCCTCCACCGCTGAGGCCGCCGCCGCCGTAGCGGGGGGGGCGGAGGGCGCCGAGGCCGCCATCGCCTCGCCGGCCGCCGCCGGCCGCTACGGGCTGGCCGAGCTGGCCGCGGACATCGGAGACCACCACCACGCGGTGACCCGCTTCGTCCTGGCCGTCACCCCCCGTCCGCTTCCGCGGCCCACCGGGACCGACCGGACCACCGTGGTCACCCTCATCGCCGACGACCACCCGGGGGCCCTCCTCGAGCTGCTGACCGAGTTCGCGGTGCGGGGCGTCAACCTCACCCGGATCGAGTCCCGCCCGACCGGTCACGGCCTGGGCCGCTACTGCTTCTCCATCGACTGCGAGGGCCACGTCGAGGACGCCCGGGTGGGTGACGCGCTGGCGGCTCTGCACCGGTTCTGCGCCGACGTCCGCTTCTGCGGCTCGTACCCGCGGGCCGACGGCGAGGCGCCCCGGCTCCGCCCGGGTACGGCGGACGGGGACTTCGAGGCGGCCGCCGCGTGGCTGGAGAGGGCGAGGCGCGGCGCCGTCTGAGCTCCGGGACGGCGCTGGCGGGTTTGCGCCCCCGCGATTCGCTGTTACGGGGCTGTGGCCAAAACTCACGGGTTCCCGCGAAGCCCACCCGGCTAGGCTGACTAGCATCATCTAGTGCATTTGAACTATCCGGCTGGAAGGGCGGGAAAGGGAAGATCATGGAACGGCGCCGGAGCAGGCCGCAGCGCACCCGCTCCCTGCGGGTGGCGCTGGTGCTCGCCGCCACGTTCGCCGGCACCGCGCTGGTCGGCTTCGGTGGCCTGGCGGCCTGGCAGAGCTACAGCGAGAACGCGGGCAACACCGTGGCCGCCGGGACCCTCGGCCACACCAACACCGTGGGCACGACGAGCTGCACCTCGGTCGGCGCGGTGGGGTTGCTCAACGAGACAGGGGATGTCTGCGCCGTCATCGTCAACGTGAGCGGCGTGTCCCCCAGCTCTCCGGCGACCCTGACGACCGGCGCCGTCAAGATCACCAGCACCGGGACGCTGAACAGCACCCTCACCATGCAGATGCCCGCGGCCGCGACCGGCAACCTCTGTGCGGACCTCATGCTCGGCGTCGTGGACCAGAGCAGCGTGACCGACTACGCGGCCACCGCGCTGACCACCGAGATGCCCTCCACCAGCCTCAAGGACAGCGCCGGCGCCACCACCTGGCCGGGGACGTCGCCGGGGCCGGCCGGCGGCGACACCTACACCTTCACGATCAGCAAGGGCGCCAGCTTCAACACCGACCCCGCCGACGCGGGACAGAGCTGCACGTTCTCCATCCTCTTCACCCAGCAGGCGGCCTGAGCCCTCAACCGATCGGGGCCGTCTCCGGGGTGCGGAGGATCACGGCGGCGACCACCAGGCCGATGCCGAGCAGCTCGAGCGGCTGGGGAACCTGGCGGAGCAGCACCAGCCCCATCACCGTCGCCGTCGCCGGCAGCAGGCTGAGCAGGAGGGCGAACGCCCCCCGGGATAGGCGGCGGAGCAGCACCTGGTCGAGGGCGTAGGGGACGACGCTGGAGAGCAGCCCGGCCCCGATCGCGAGGAGGAGCACCGCGCCGTGGCCGGCGCTCTCCACGGCGGGGGCCGCGGCCAGCGGCGCGATCGCCACCGCGCCCACGGCCATGGCGGCCGCCAGGCCGGTGGTGCCCAGGCCGCGCCGGGCCACCCGGTGGGCCAGGACGATGTAGAGCGCCCAGAGCAGGCCCGCGGTGATCGCGAAGACCACACCCACCGGGCTGCCGGAGAGGGAGATCCGGCTCAGGGTGGCCACCCCCCCGACCGCCACCACCAGAGCGACCAGGTTGCGCGGCCCCCGGACGGCGACGGCGGCCACCAGGATCGGACCGATGAACTCGATGGCGACGGTGGTGCCCAGGGGCAGGCGCTCGATGGCGAGGTAGAAGGAGAGGTTCATGGTGGCGAGGGCGATCCCGAAGGCGGCCACCACGAGGAGCGACGCTGCCGGCTGACCGCGCAGTGCCCGCCACGGGCGCCGCCATGCGCCGAGGACGACCGCCCCGGTGAGCACCCGGATCCACGCGACCCCCGCAGCGGGCATCGCCGCGAAGGCCCGGACCGCCAGTGACGCCCCCGCGTACTGGGAGATCGCGTTGAGGACGAAGAGGGCCACGAGACGAGGGGCGGTCCCCGCCGGGGCGGCCGAGGAGCTCGCGCCCGCCGCCGCGCCCGCCACCGGGGCCGGTCCCGGCGGCGCCTCACCCTGTACCGTGCCTCGGGCCATCGACCCCCTAGTCGGCCAGCGCTCTATGATGATAGTGGCAGGGGGGGATGTTACTACCGCACCAGCGCGGATTTACCGGCGTACCGCAGGGCGGAGGCAACCGGTGTCGACGGACGTGGGACCCAGGGTGAGGACGGCCGCGGCCCGCGCGCCGGGTCAGGACCGCAACGCCGAGGCGCTGCTCGCCCTCGCCATGGAGATGAGCAGCTCCCTGGATCCCCAGGTCGTGATCGACACCATCCTCCGCGACGGCGCACGCCTGGTGGCGGCGGATCGGGCGACGCTCTCCAGCTGGAGGGACGGACAGCTCACCGTCGAGGGCTCGGTGGGGGGCCCGGAGGGCCTCGCCTGGGTCGGCCGCAGCTACGACGCCTCGTGGGTCGCCGAGCAGCCCCTCGTCCGCGAGGCGATCGCCAGCCGGGCCGTCGTCATCGGCGGCGGCCTGGACGCGGGGCGGGCCGCCCCCGAGTTCCACGACGCCCTGGCCAGCGTCCGGCACACGGCCACGGTCCCGATCCTGGAGAGCGATGAGCTCACCGGCCTCCTGGTCTTCTCCCGGCGGCGCGACCCGGCCTTCCACGAGGACGAGCGGGTCAGCCTGAGCACCCTCGGCGCCATCGCCGGTCTCGCCCTCCGCAACGCCAAGATCCACCGGGACGCGACCGACGCGGTCCACCACCTCGACGCCGCCCAGCGGACCAAGTCGGAGCTGCTCGACATCGCGGTCCACGAGCTGCGCTCGCCGCTCACGGTCATCCAGGGCTACGCGTCCCTGCTCGAGGCAGGCGACCTCGGCAAGCTCGAGGGGACGGCGCTCAAGGCGGTCCGGGTCATCGCCACCAAGGCCTGCGAGGCCCAGGAGATCGCCACCTCGCTGCTCACCGTGGCCCGCCTGGAGAGCAACGAGCTGCGCATCGAGAGGGCGGCGACGCCGCTGCCTGCCCTGCTCGAGGCCGTCCGCGACCGGGTGGGACCGCGGCTCGACCTGGACGGCGCGACCCTCACCCTGGACTGCCCCGCCGGCCTCGCTGCCCTGGCCGACGCGGACCTGGTGACGCGCATCATGGACAACCTTGTCAATAACGCGCTGATCTACTCCGCGCCGCCGGCGGCGATCTCGATCACCGCCGGTCCCGGGGTCGAGATCCGGGTCAGCGACCGGGGGCCGGGGGTGAAGGAGGCTGACCGGGAGCGGATCTTCGAGCGCTTCGTCCGGGGAGCGGGGGCCGAGCGCGCGGCCGGGACCGGTCTCGGTCTCTACGTCAGCCGTGAGTGCGCCCGGCGGATGGGCGGCGACCTGGTCCTGGAGTCGAGCCGGCCGGGCGAGGGGAGCACCTTCCTGCTCTGCCTCCCGGCCGTCTGACGCCGGGGAGGCTCAGGTCAGGCGCACTCGGGGATCGACGACCGCGTACAGGGCGTCGACCACGATGTTGGCGGCGACGATGAAGGCGGCGGCGACCAGTACGATTCCTTCGATCACCGGGAGGTCCTGCCGGCTAATAGCGTTGACCACGTTTTGGCCCAGCCCTGGCAGGCCGAAGACGGTCTCGGTGATGATGGCGCCGCCGAGCACGGTGGCCAGGTCGATGCCGAACTGGGTCACGATCGGGGTGATCGCGGCCCGGAGCGCGTGGCGGTAGACGATGCGCCGCTCCGAGAGCCCCTTCGCCCGAGCCGTGCGGATGTAGTCCTCACCGAGCGTCTCCAGCAGAGAGCTCCGCGACAGCCGGGCATAGGTCGCCGCCGTGATCAGCGCCAGCGTGAGCCAGGGGAGGATCAGATCGCGGGCCCACTGCAGGGGGTTGACGTGGAACGGAGTCCAGGTGCCCGCCCCCGGGAAGATGCCGATCCCGTGGGTGGTGAGGATGTAGTAGAAGAGGTAGAGGAGGAGGAGCCCCAGGATGAAGGTGGGGGTAGAGAGCCCGCTGAGGACGAAGACCGTGGCGCTCCGGTCCCAGACGCTGCGGGGGCGGCGCGCGGCCAGGATGCCGACGCTGAGGCCCAGGATCAGCCAGATGATGCCGGCGCCCACCGCCAGGGAGATGTCGACGGGCACCCACTGGCCGAGCAGCGTGGTGACCGGCTCGTGGAGCTTGTACGACTCCCCGAGGTTGCCCGTGCAAAGCCGCCCCAGGTAGCCCAGGTACTGCTGCCAGAGCGGCTTGTTGAGACCCAGCGCTACCCGGATGCTCTGGACCAGCCGCAGAGTCGCCGCCTTCCCGGCGAGCAGGCGGGCCGGGTCGGGGCTGGCCATGAAGAAGAGGACGAAGACGAGGGTGACGATGACCCAGAGGGTGACGATCCCCTGGAGGACGCGCCGGATGATGAACCGGGTCATGACGGCGCCGGCTCACCGGCGAGCGGCTCGGAGTCGGCGGGGGCTGAGCCGCCGGGTCCCACGGCAGCGGCCGTCGCCTTGCGGCGCATCGCGAAGATGCGCTCCGTCCGCGGGTCGAGGGCGTCGCGAACCGAGTCCCCGAGCAGGTTGAAACCGAGGGTGGTGATCAGCAGGGCGATGGAGGGAAAGATCCAGAACCACCAGGCCCCGAAGCCCGCCGACCCCTGGGCATCGGCGAGCATGTTGCCCCAGGTCGGGGTCGGCGGCCCCACACCCACGCCGAGGTAGTCCAGCGTGGCCTCGAAGACAATGGCGACCGGGACGAGGAGGGTGCCCAGCACGATCACCGGTGCGATCAGGTTGGGAAGGATGTCGACAAACATGATCCGGAAGCTCCCCGCGCCGATGGAGCGGGCGGCCTCGACGTACTCCTTCTCCTTCTGGGAGAGCGTCTGGCCGCGCACGATCCTGCCGATCGCCGCCCAGGAGAAGAAGGCGATGACGCCGATCGTGAGGGGGAGGCTGGAGCCGAAGACCGACGCCAGGACGATCGCCAGCAGCACGTAGGGGAAGGAGAGGACGGTGTCCATGAGCCGGGCGAGCAGGGCGTCGATCCAGCCTCCGAAGTAGCCGGAGACCAGGCCGAGGACGGTGCCGCCGATGGTGGCGATCAACGTGGCCAGCACCCCCACCAGCAGCGAGATCCGGGCGCCGTAGGCGATCCGGACCAGGACGTCGCGACCGACGTTGTCGGAGCCGAGGATGAAACCGGCCTGGCCGGGACCGTACGGCTGACCGAAGGCGTTGGTGCCGTTGACCAGGTCGGGGCTGTACGGGTTGTGGCCGGTCAGAATGGAGACGACCGGCGCGAGGATGGCGAGGAGCGCCATCAGGACGATCATTCCGAGAGCGACCATCGCCATCCGGTCGGTGCGCAGCCGGGCCAGGGCGAGCCGGAACGGGCTCCGTCCCTCGATGGCCTGGGCGCTCTCCACGGCCTCCAACGAGGTCTCCTCGGGGTGGCCGGTGGTTATCTCGAATGGCGCGAGGCTCATCCACCGCCCTCCGCAGCCGTCCCCTGCGAGGTGGCGACGAAGTCGGCGGCCGCCTGGTGGAACTCGGGAGTGGCGCCCACCAGGGTTTCGCCGCGCTGCACGGGGAAGTGACAGGCGGTGAGGTGGCCCGGGGGATCCCCCGGCTTCATCTCGAGGGGTGGCTCCTCCGCGGAGCAGATCGACTGGGCCTTGGGGCAGCGGGTGTGGAAGCGGCAGCCGGTGGGGGGGTTGATGGGCGACGGCACGTCGCCATAGAGGACGACCCGGTGCGAGGAGCGGGCCTTCTCGGGGTCGGCGACCATCGACGCCGAGAGCAGGGCGGCGGTGTACGGGTGGCGGGGCGAGCCGAACAGCTCCGCGGTGTCGGCGAGCTCCACCACCTTGCCCAGGTACATGACCGCCACCCGGTCGCTCACGTGCTCGACCACGGCCAGGTCGTGGGCGATGAAGACGTAGGTGAGGCCGAACTCTCCCTGCAGGTCCTCGAGCAGGTTGATGATCTGGGCCTGGACCGAGACGTCCAGGGCCGATACCGGCTCGTCGCAGACGATCAGGGTCGGCCGGAGGGCGAGGGCCCTGGCCACCCCGATGCGCTGCCGCTGGCCACCGGAGAACTCGGAGGGGAAGCGGTTGTAGTGCTCGGGATTGAGGCCGACGGTCTCCATCAGCTCCTGCACCCGCCGCTTGCGTTCGGAGCTCTCGGCCACGCCGTGGATGGCGAGCGGGTCGCCGATGATGGAGCCGACGCGGCGGCGCGGGTTCAGGGAGCCGTAGGGGTCCTGGAAGATCATCTGCAGCCGGCGCCGGTAGGGACGCATCTGGCGGGCCGAGAGGCGGCTGATGTCCACCCCGTCGAAGACGACCCGGCCGGAGGTGAGAGGGTGGAGCCGGGTGATGCAGCGGGCCAGGGTCGACTTCCCGCAGCCGGTCTCCCCGACCAGGCCGAGGGTCTCCCCTCGGTGGACCTCGAGGTTCACGCCCTCCACGGCCTGCACGCTGCCGATCTGGCGCTTGAAGAGGATGCCGCGCTTGATCGGGAAGTGCTTGACGACGTCCTCGACCCGGAGCAGGGTCTCGGCCGAGGGCCGGCGGGCCGGCGGCGTCTTCCCGCCGGGTGGAGGGAGCTCCACCAGGACCGGCTCAGGCATGGAGGATGCCCCCCGCGGCGGCCGCCGCGACGCCGCGGAGCCGGAGGGCGGCCGGCCCGCGCCGGCTCGCCACGTAGCGTCTCCGGGCGTTGTCGGCGTCCGCGCCGACGCCGACCGCGTCCGGCGGGAGCCAGCAGGCTGACCAGTGCCCCTCGCCGCCACGCACCGGAGCGGGGGTCGGCTGCTCGCGGACGCAGGCGTCCATGGCGAAGGGACAGCGGGGATGGAAGGCACAGCCGCTCGGGATCCGGATGAGGCTCGGCGGCTGTCCCACGATCGGCACCAGCCGCCCCCCGCTCCCGGTGGCTCCCGGGATCGAGGCAAGGAGACCGCGCGTGTAGGGGTGGTGCGGGCTGCGAAAGATGGTTTGGTAATCCGCGCTCTCGGCGCCGCGGCCCGCGTACATGACCAGGACGGTGTCGGCCACCGTGGCCACCAGACCGAGGTCGTGGGTGATGACGATCATCGCCATCCCCAGTTCGCGCTGCATGCCGCCGAGGAGTTCCATGAGCTGGGCCTGGACGGTCGCGTCCAGGGCCGTGGTCGGCTCGTCGGCGATCAGCAACTTGGGCCGGAGCGCCAGGGCCATGGCGATCATCGCCCTCTGGCGCATCCCTCCCGAGAGCTCGTGGGGGAACGCCTGCACTCGCCTCTCCGGCTGGGGGATGCTGACCAGGCGGAGCAGCTCCACCGCCTGCCGCATCGCCTGGGCGCGGCTCACCCGGGTGTGGGTGCGGATCGCCTCCGTGATCTGCCAGCCCACCCGGTAGTAGGGGTGGAGGCTGGAGAGCGGGTCCTGGAAGATCATGGCGATCTCAGCCCCGCGGATCCGCCGGATCTCATCCGGCTTCATCGCGATCAGGTCCCGGCCCTCGAACAGCGCGGAGCCGCTGATGTCGGCACCGGGGTTCAGCCCGAGAAGGCTGAGCGCCGTGACGCTCTTGCCCGAGCCGGTCTCACCCACGATGCCCAGCGTCCGTCCCGCCTCGACGTCGAAGGACAGTCCCCGGACGGCGCGCACCACCCCGTCGGAGGTGGGGAAGGAGACGGTCAGGTCGCGGACGCTCAGCAGGCTCATGAGGCTCGGGCCGTGCCCGGAGGGGTTGGTCGACTCACTCCCGGCATCGTCACGTCGGTCACCACGATAGCGTGTTTGGCGCCGGGAGGTGGGATGGCTCAGGGGTGGAGGCTTCGGTGCCGCTCCTCAGCGAGAGCGACGGGCCGGTGGGCCGGCACCTCCGCCCGCCGGGGCGGAGGTGCCGAGCCCTGGTTGCCGATATCAGCTCAGCCAGATGTCAGCGAGGTTGTACTGCGCCGAGAAGGGGTTGTAGATGGCGTTGTGGACCGTGGACGCGCGCATCAGGTTGGTGAGCTGGCCCTGGAACGGGATGAAGGGGGCCTGCTCCATGACGGCCTTGTTGGCCTGCTGCCAGAGGGAGGTGGCCTTCGCCAGCGTGGGAGCCGTCTCCGCCTCGGTGACCAGGTTGTCGACCGTCGAGCTGCTGAAGTCGCCCCAGTTGGTGCCCGGGAAGTCCGAGCTGCCGAAGAGGTCGGGGAGGATCGACCGGGCGTTGGCGGGGCCGTACCAGTCGGGGACCCAGCCCGGCTCGGTGATGTCCCATCCCATAGAGGCCAGCTGGCTGGCCGAGGTGGCTAGGATCCCGGTGGACGTGTAGTAGTTCGAAGCGATCCCGTGCCCGTTGACGGTCACCCCGCAGGCCCCGAAGTCCTTCTGGACCTCCTCGAAGATGGCGGGATGGTTGCCGTCCTCGCGGTAGTAGTCGGTGATGGTGAACCCGTTCGGGTAGCCAGCCGCCTTGAGCAGCGACTTGCACTTGGCGGCGTCACCCTCGTTGTTGGGGGTGGGGTACGGGTCGTAGCCTGCGATGTAGCCCTCGGCGCCAGGGCCGAAGACCTGGTTCAGTGGCACGTTGAACTGTGCGCCGCCGTAGATCTTGCCCAGCGCCACCTTGTTGATGGCGTACTCCAAGGCCTGGCGGACCTTGACGTTCTGGAGCGGAGTGGACGCCTGGAGGTTGAAGACCAGGTACGGGTTGGTGATTCCCGGGGAGGGGAAGCTGCCGAACTCCGCGTTGCTGTAGCTGGCCAGGCCGGGCAGCGAGGAGGCGGGGACGGTGGTGTTCCACTCCAGGTCCAGCGTGCCGGCCTGGATCTCCTCCTGCACCTCGTCCTCGGCCGCGTTGGCCCCCAGCGTCTCATCGATGCTGATCGAGGCCACGTAGCGGTGGTGGATCGGGTCGTTGCTCCAGCTGGTGGCGGTGGTGTTCGTGCCCGAGCTGGCGCCCCAGTAGGGGTTGGGAACCAGCACGATCTTCGTAACCGGGGTGTAGGTCTGGACCTCGTAGGGGCCGTCGGACCAGATCGGGTTGCCGACCGTGAAGGGCACGTAGTTCAACGACGCGGGCGGTGCCGCGGCCGCGAAGAACATCGCCATGATGTTCAGGAAGTCGGACGCGGGCGCGGTGAGGGTCACCACCAGGGTCGAGCTGTCCGGGGTCGAGAGTCCCGAGATCGGGTTGGCGGCGATGTATGCCGCCCGCTGCGCCGCCGTGTCGGTGGCGGGGAGCGCCTCGAACCCGGTGCAGAAGTCGCTGTAGCCCGCGATGGTGGCGGTGTAGTAGCTGGGGTTGCCGCTCGGGGCCAGGGTCGGGTCGCACTCACGCTCGAGGCCGATCACGAAGTCCTGGGAGGTCACCGGTGTCCCGTCGTCAGGGGCAACCGGATCCCCGGTGGCCGGGTCGGTCACCGCCCACCTCATCCCGGACCGGATCTTGAAGGTGTAGGTCAACCCGTCGGGGCTGACCGTGTAAGAGCTGGCGGCGTCGGGGACGAGCGACGTTGCGGTGTTGAAGTTGGTGGAAGGCGGGTAGCCAACCAGGGTCCGGTCCATGGTCAGGAGCACGCTGTAGCCGATGGTGTCGTACTCGCCCTGCGGATCCATAGACCCGGAGACGTCCGTGGAGCCGGCAAGCGTCAGGGTCCCGGTCGGCGTCGACGGCGCTTTCCCCGTGGAGTTGGCGTTGGCGGCGAGCCACGAGACCGTCGACGTGTTCCAGTTCGTGGGGTTGATGTTGGCGACGTTGGTGGTGATGGTGGTGCTGGAGGAGCCGCAGGCGGCGGCGCCGATGGCGGCCAGCCCCGCGACGATCCAGAGCCGGCGGGGCAACCTGCCCCCCCACGCTCGCCGAGCTTTGCCGCCCCGCTCAGACGGTTCCGAGGTCATGACTCCCTCCTTACTGACAGCGCCCGGCCCCTGGGCAGGTATGCCGGCTCAACAGGTCGCAACGTGCGGGCGGCTTCGGAAGTCCTGATCGCGCAACCAGGGCGCAGGCTCTCGCCGCGCGACCGTGCCGACGGTACGGAGCGCCCAGAGGGTGAGCGCCTCCCCACTGCCGACCACGGCCCCCCGATCGGACACACCCCGACCACGGTGCCAACTCATGCGCTGCCAAATGTACGCCTCAGTACCGCAAGCCGTATCACCCATTGGGGTGATACACAGGTCGGATCGAACGCATCCAACGAGCCCGGCTTCATGCGCAGGCCATCGCGATCGGTCGCGGCACCAGCATGAGGCCGCGAGAATCCCACAGCCTGTACCGCACTGACAGGCGGCGCGGAGGAGGCTTTGGGCACCGCGGGCGGGATGGGGGATGGGGGCCGGCTCAGGCGCCGGCCGGCTCCATGCTCGCCGTCGCCGGCTCAGCGGGCGGGCCGGGGCGGATCGCGGTCACGCCGCTGAGGCGGAAGCGGCGCCGGGCGATGGCGTAGGCGATGAAGCCCATCAGGGTCGCGAAGCCCTTGTCGGCGATCCGCTGGATGAGGGCGGCGGCGATCGCCGTGGCCGGGTCGACGCCGACCGCGACCAGCAGCCCGACCACGCTCGCCTCGGCGGCGCCGATCCCTCCGGGGATCAGACTCACCGCCCCGGCGACGTAGGACGCCGCCAGGACGAACGAGGTGACCGGCCAGCTCAGGTCGCCGCCCACGCCGCGGACGACCAGCCAGAAGAGGGTGACCGACGCCCCCGCCCCGGCCAGGCTGAGCACCGACCAGCCCAGGGTGTTGGGGCGCTGGAGCAGCACGACCGTCTCCTGTCGGAGCTGGTCGACCTGGCCGGTGAAGCGGCGCAGAACCGGGGTGCGCTCGACCAGCCGGTGGACGAGGTGAAAGGCGGGCGGCACCAAGAGCAGCACCAGCACCCCGGCGATGCCGATCAGGGCCACGATCAGCACAGGGAGGGCGCGGTGGATGGAGAGCACACCGGGGACGGCGATGAGGATGAGGATGAGCGTGAGGATCAGCTCCTGGACCGTCACGGTGGCGACCACCTCGCCGAACTCGACTTCGGCGCACGCCTCGCTGACGAACACCGCCCGGCTCAGCTCGCCGAGCGGGAGCATCGTCGTCGACTGCCCGGCGATGTTGAGGAGGATGCTGTCGCCGATGCTGATCCGGGCGCCGATGTCGCGGAGCAGGAAGTACCAGCGCAGCCCCTGGAGGACGTAGTAGGCGGCCGAGAGGGCCAGGATCGCCGGGATCAGCGGCAGGTCGAATCGGGCGAAGGCCCCTCCCAGCGCGAAGGGGTTGCAGACGACGATGAGGGCCACGATCGCCGCCAGCCCGAACCCGATGGGGATGAACTGGGTGGGCCGGAAGCGCCGCCCCGGAGCCACCTCCGCCGGGGCGGGGTCAGGGGCCTCCGCTGGACCGGCGCGCCGGCCGCGCTGTGGCGAGCCGGGACCGGTCACGGTCAGGCGGCGACCTCGCAAGCGGGGACTCCCGCGGCGGAGAGTACGGCCCCGGGCGAGGCCACCAGGCTGCCCAGGTGCAGCCGGCGGTGGATGAGCAGGTAGGCGAGGATGCCGACAGCCGACGGGACCCCGGTGAGCAGGAGGCGCTCCAGCAGGGCGACCGCCGCGGCCTGACCGGCGGGGACCCCGAAGCCCACCAGCACCCCGATCAGGCTCGCCTCGTTGGCGCCGATCCCGCCGGGCAGGAAGCTGAGGGCCCCGCCCACATAGGCGACCGCCACCACCAGGACCGCCAGCCACCAGGCGCGCTGGATGTGCATGGCGTGGAGGAGAAGCTGGAGGGCGCCGGCGGCGAGGGCCACCCGGGCCAGGTCGATGACCCCGCTGGCCATGGCCAGCGGGTGGGTGAGCAGGACCACGCTCTCGCGGCGGAGGGTGTCGATCTGCCCGGCGCCGTGGCGGACCAGCGGCAAGCGTCCGATCAGCCCCCGGATCGGCCCGTAGATGACGGGCACCGCGAGGATCAGCAGCGCGCCGGCCACGCCGCCGAGCACGACTGCCGTGATCAGCCAGCCGCCCGGGATCCCCATCAGGGCCGGGGTCGCGCTCAGCACCAGCAGCGCGGTGAAGGTCAGCTCCTGGACGGTCACCGCCGCGGCGGCCGCACCGAAGGGTGCGCCGGTTGCCTCGCTGGCGAAGAGCGCCCGGGTGAGGTCGCCGAGGGGAAGCACGGCGGTGACGGTCTGCCCCGCGAGGTTGATCAAAACCGATTCGCGGAGGCGCAGCCTGACCCCCGCCGCCCGGAGCAGGAAGTGCCAGCGCACGCCCTGGATGACATAGAAGGTGGCGGTGAGCAGCATGGCCGCGCCAACCAGGCGGAGGTCGGTTCCGCGCAGCGCCCCGAGCACGCGGGACGGCTGGACCACCATCAGCAGGCCGAGCACGCCGGCCAGCCCGACCACCAGGGGGACGAGGCGGCGCCTCATGTTCACGAGAGGGCGATCCGCGGGGAGAGCCGCTTGAGCCGGCGGGCCTGCTCCGCGAGCCGGCGCAGCCCCGTGGCCAGGGCCCGCTGCTCACCCTCGCTCATCGCCTCGACGGCGCGCCGCAGCGGGCTGTTCCGCAGCGCCCTGACCGCCCCGACCATCTGGCGACCCCGCGCGGTCAGGTGGATCTCGACGCAGCGGCGGTCATCGTGCCCGCGGTGCCGCCGGACCAGCCCCCGCTCCTCGAGGCGGTCGAAGAGCCGGGTCGCCGACGCGGCCGACAGCCCGGCGGTCTCACCCAGCCGGCCGGCGGTCTGCGGCCCGCCGTCGCGGAGGCTGCGCAGCACGGCGAGCTGGGGCAGGGTCAGGTGAGCCTCGCGCCACAGCTCGGCCTGGAAGCCGTCGGTCAGCAGGCTGGCATCCAGGTAGGCACCCAGAACCTGGCGAACCTGCGGGCTCGGGCCGGGCTCGGGCCCGATCGTTGTCATGAGGTTAATGGTACACACCCGGTCGGCGAAACCAATCCGGTGCGGGCGGGCGAGGCCCGCGGACAGGGTCAGCGGCGGCCCTGACCGGCCCTGCGCGCGAAGCGGCACCGTGGCCGGGTGGGTCGCCCCCGCGGCCGGCCGCTTGCTGGCAGTGGGGCTGGATAGTTACCATCAGAGAACTTTCAGGGGACGTGGAGGAGAAGCATGTCCGTGATCGCCGATGCCCCGTTCTCCGCTGCCGGCGCCGTCGCAGACGACGATCGGCCCGGATTCGAGCCCGACGAAGCACCGTCCGCGCTTCCCCTCTCCCTCAGCCGCCACCTCCCGCTGGTCGAGGACGCCCTGCGCTGGGCGGTGCCCCCCGCCAGCTCGCCATTGGGCAAGATGTGCGCCTACCACCTCGGCTGGGTCTCGCCGGATGGGGAGCCCACCGGGGGTGGAGGCGGCAAGCTGTTCCGCGCGGCGCTCACCCTGTGGGCCTGTGAGGCCTGCGGCGGGGAGCCCGAGTGGGCGGTCCCGGCGGCGGCGGCCGTGGAGCTGATCCACAACTTCACCCTCGTCCACGACGACATCCAGGACGGCGACGCGACCCGGCGGCACCGGCCGACGGTCTGGGCCGTCTGGGGCGAGGCCCAGGGGATCAACGCCGGCGACGGCCTCTTCGCCACCGCCTACGTCGCCCTCCTGGCCCCGGGCCCCCGCGCCGACCGGCGCATGCGCGCCGCCCGCGCCCTCAGCCAGGCGGTGCTCGAGGTGATCGAGGGGCAGAGCCTGGACCTCGCGCTGGAGGGGCGGCCGGACACCCCGCGCTCGACCTACGTCCGGCTGATCACCGCCAAGACCGGAGCTCTCCTGGGAGCGTGCCTGGAGATGGGCGCGATGCTCGCCGGCGCCCCGCCCCGGACCGTGACCAAGCTCCGCAACGCCGGCCGCCTGCTCGGCGAGACCTTCCAGATCCGGGACGACTGGCTGGGCAGCTTCGGCGACCCCGTCCGGACCGGCAAGGGACGAACCTCCGACCTGGCCCGCCGCAAGCTGACCTACCCCGTGGTGAGCGCCTTCTCCCGGGCCTCGTACGCGGAGCAGCGCCGCCTCTGCCAGCTCTATGCCGAGCCGGAGGCGGAGGACGGCGAGGACCTGATCCGGGACATCCTGAGCGCGCTCGGCGAGCCCGACGCCACCGCGGTGGCGGCCGCTCAGACCGCCAACGCGGCGATGTGCGCGGTGACCAGCTCCGGGCTGGAGGCCCGCTGGGTCGAGGATTTCGCGGCGATCGCGCGCTTCGTCGCCCACCGGACGGGCTGAAGGGGGGAGCCCCCATGACGCTCTCGCGCGCGAAGGCGGAGCCCTAGCCGTGGCCGCCGGCAGCGCCTCGCCCCTCCCCTCCGACTCGCCCGACATCGTCGATCGGAAGGCGGAGCACATCCGGATCAACCTCGAGGAGGACGTCGCCGCCAAGGGGGTGACCACGGGCTTCGAGCGCTACCGGTTCGTCCACCGCGCCCTGCCCGAGATCGACCTCGAGTCGGTCAGCCTGGAGACGGCGTTCCTGGGGCGGCGGCTCCGGGCCCCCCTCCTCTTCTCCTGCATGACGGGGGGCACCAGCCGAGCCCGCCAGATCAACCGCACCCTGGCGGCGGCGGCTCAGCGTCACGGGGTGGCCATGGGGCTCGGCTCCTGCCGGGTTCTGCTGGAGCACCCCGAGGTGCTCCCCACCTTCGCGGTCCGCGACCTCTGCCCGGACGTCCCCCTGCTCGCCAACCTGGGCGCCGTCCAGCTCAACCTGGGGGTGGGGACCGCCGCCTGCCGCCGGATCGTCGACCTGCTCCAGGCCGACGCCCTGGTGCTCCACCTCAACCCGCTCCAGGAGGCGCTGCAGCCCGAGGGGGACACCTGCTTCGCCGGGCTCCTGGGGCGGATCGACGCGCTCTGCGCGTCGCTCGAGATCCCGGTGATCGTCAAGGAGGTGGGCTGGGGCATCGCCCCCGACCTGGTGGCCGCCCTCTTCGAGGCGGGGGTGGCCGCGGTCGACGTGGCCGGGGCGGGGGGGACGTCCTGGAGCGAGGTGGAGCGTCACCGCATCACCGACCCGGTCCGGGCTCGAGTGACGGCCGCCTTCGCCGACTGGGGGCTGCCCACCGCCGACGCCATCCGGCTGGCCCGCCAGGCCGCCCCCGAGGGGACCCTGATCGCGAGCGGGGGGATCCGGGGCGGGGTCGAGGTGGCCATGGCGATCGCCCTCGGCGCCGACCTGGTGGGCAGTGCCGGCTCGATGCTCCGCGCCGCCGCCGACGGCGAGGAGACGCTCGACGCCGCGGTCACCGAGATCACCGACACCCTGCGGATCACCATGTTCTGCAGCGGCGCCCCCGACCTGGACAGCCTCTTCGGGAGCGACCGCCTGGCGATCAGGGGCCCGACCCCTCCAGGCGGCGGGGGCGTGCCGTGAGCGCCGGGGCCCGGCTCGGTTCCGATGCGGTGAGCCGGCGCGAGGCCGACGCCCTCTGCGTCCGGATGGCGCGGCGCCACTACGAGAACTTCTCGGTGGCCTCCTTGGTGGCGCCCCGTCCGCTCCGGCTCCACCTGGCCCGGATCTACGCCTACTGCCGGACCACCGACGACCTCGGTGACGAGAGTGGCGACGCCGCGCTCTGGAGGCTCCACCTCTGGCAGGCGGAGGTCGAGGCCCTGTTCCAGGGGCGCCCGCCGGTCCACCCGGTGCTGGTCGCCCTCACCGACACCGTCGCCCGGTTCCGGATCCCGGCCGCGCCCTTCCTCGACCTGATCGCCGCCAACGTCCAGGACCAGAGCGTCAGCGCCTACGCCACCTGGGAGGAGCTGCGCGACTACTGCATGCTCTCGGCCGCGCCGGTGGGACGGATGGTGCTCCGCCTCTTCGAGGTCGGGGACCCGCGCGCGGTGCCGCTCTCCGACGACGTCTGCGTCGGGCTGCAGCTCGCCAACTTCGCCCAGGACGTCGCCGTCGACCGGGGCAAGGGTCGCACCTATCTGATCCAATCCGAGCTGGACCGTCTCGGCCTGCCCGGCGCGGTGGAGGCCATGTGCGAGCGCGCCCTCCTGCTGCTCCAGTCCGGCCGCGACCTGGAGCGCCTCCCCATGCCCGGACGCCTCCGCCTCCAGCTCAGCCTCTACCGGAAGGGCGGCGAGGCGATCATCGAGGCGATCCGGGGGGAGGGGTTCGAGACCGACCGCCGCCGGCCCGAGGTCTCCACGACGACCAAGCTCCGGCTGGTGGCCGCCGCCGTCTCCGACGGGGCCCGCGGATTCCCCGGCGCCGGCCGGCCCGCCGCCGTGGCCGGAACCGTGGGGAGCGCGCACCCCACCCGGGCCCGCGGCGACGGCTCCCTGGCCGCCGCCGAGCGCTACTGCCAGCGGATGGCCCGCCGCGAGGCGGGGAACTTCTACTGGGGCTTCATCGCCCTGCCCCGCACCCAGCGGATCTCGATCTACGCCCTCTACGACTTCGCCCGCCAGATCGACGACGCCACCGACGGACCGGGGGCGACGGAGGCCGGGGTCTGGCTCGACGTCACCGCCGGCCGGCGCGACCGTGAGCGCTCCCGGGTCGACGGCGGCGAGGGCGACGGCCGGATGCCCGCCGCGGGTCAGCCCGGTCCGGAGGCCGGCGGGCATGACCTCGGCCGTCCCGCCGCCGCCCGCGCGCAGCTCGAGGCTCAGCGGCGGCGGCTGCGCCGCGCCCTCGCGGGCGACCCCGGCGACGATCCCGTGATGCAGGTGCTCGCCCGCGCGGTCTGGCGTCACCGGATCCCGGCCTCGGAGCTGGAGGAGCTGGTGAGCGGCGTCGAGATGGACCTGGTGCGCAACCGGTACGCCACCTGGGAGGACCTGCGCGGCTACTGCCAGCTGGTGGCCGGGGTGGTCGGCCGGATGTGCGTCCGCATCTTCGGCTTCGACGGCGACGACGCCCTGGAAAGGGCCGACTCCCTGGGCGCGGCCCTGCAGCTCATCAACATCCTCCGCGACGTGCGGGAGGACGCGTCGCTGGGGCGGGTCTACCTCCCGCAGGACGATCTGGTCCGCTTTGGCGTCTCCGAGGGGGCCGTCCTCGCCGGGGAGCCCGACGGCGCCTGGACCTCGCTGGTCGAGTTCGAGGCGGCCCGGGCCCGCCGCCTCTACGCCACCGGGATCGAGGTCTGCCGTCACATCCCCGGGCCGGCCCGGGCGTGCGTCCGGACCATGGCCGGGATCTACAGCGGGATCCTCGACCGCATCGAGGCGGATCCGGAGCTGCCGCTCCGCCAGCGCGTCCGGCTGTCCTCCGGGGAGAAGGCGGGGGTGATGGTCCGCGCCTGGGTGGGCGCCACCGCGGCGGGGCTGGCGCGATGAGCCTGCGCTCCACGAAGGCGGGGACGGCGCTCCCGGTGCGCGTGGGCTCTTCGGAGGAGCCCGTGCAGTCGCGCCGAGAGGAGCCGGCGGCTCCACGTGCCAGCGACCGCGGCGCACGCGAGCCAGGGCGCGCCGGCGGCCGGTCCCCGAGCACCGGGAGTGGCGTCCCCGCCCACGTGGCCGTCGTCGGTGCCGGCCTGGCCGGGCTGGCTGCCGCCCTGGACCTGAAGCGCAGCGGCTGCCGGGTGACCCTGCTGGAGCGCAGCCGTCTGCTCGGCGGCAAGGCCACCTCGTTCCAGCTGGGCGACCTCGAGATGGACAGCGGTCAGCACGCGATCCTCGGCTGCTACACCAGCTTTCTGGAGTTCGCGGAGGAGCTGGGGATGCGCGGGGACCTCCACGTGCAGGAGCGCTTCGACGTGCTGATGCTCTCCGACCGCGGCCGGGCCCGGCTGCGCGCCCTCCGCCTGCCCGCCCCGCTGCACCTCGCCATCCCGTTCCTCGGCTTGCGTGCCCTCCCCGTCCGGGCGCGACTCCAGGTGGCGCGCGCCCTGCTCGCCGCCCGGCGCCGCCACCCGGGGGAGGACGCCGCGACCTTCGACGGCTGGCTGAGCCGTCACGGACAGGGGGCGCCGGCGCGCCGTGGCTTCTGGGAACCCTTCCTCGTCCCGGCCCTCAACGCGCCGTTCGACCGGGTGAGCGCGGCCGCCGGGCTCTTCGTGGTCCGCACCGCGCTGCTGGGCGACCGCCGGGCCGCCCGGATCGGGTACGCCACCGTCCCCCTGGCCCGCTTCGCGGAGCAGGCCGCCGCCCGCTGCGACGAGGTGCGCCTGCGCACCGCGGTTACCGGGCTGGGGACCGAGGGCGGCAGGCTCCGCGCGCTGCGCGTGGGCGAATCGGAGATCGAGGTCGATGCCGCGGTCCTCGCCGTCCCCCCGGAGCGGCTGCGGCGGATCGCCGGAGCCGAGGCACTGGGGGTCTCGGGCCTGGATCGGTTCGGGACCCAGCCGATCGTGGATGTGCACCTCTGGTACGACCGCTCGGTCGGCGGGCTGGACTTCGCGGCGATGATCGGCTCGCCGGTGCAGTGGATCTTCGCCAAGGGCCCGGGCCACCTCTGCTGCAGCCTCAGCAGCGCCGACGACCTCATCTCCCGTCCCGAGGAGCGGGTGGTCGCCCTCGCCGACGCCGAGCTGCGGGCGCGTCTGCCCGAGCTAGACGGGGCCACCCTGCTGCGCGGCGTCGCCATCCGCGACCCCGAGGCGACCTTCGTGCCCGCCCCCGGGCTGAGCCGGCCGGGGCCGGCGACGGCCCTGCCCAACGCCGTCCTGGCGGGGTGCTGGACCGACACCGGCTGGCCGGCGACCATGGAGGGCGCGGTGCGGAGCGGCCACGCCGCCGCCCGGACGCTGACGGCCAGCCTGGCTGCGCACCATGAGTGACACGGCCCTCGGCAGCGCGGTCAGCTGGCTCCTGGAGCGCCAGGACGCGGCGGGGTGGTGGACCGCGGAGATGGAGACCAACGTCACCATGACCGCCGAGCACCTCCTGCTGCTGCGCTTCCTGGGTGCCGACCACGGCGACATCGCCGAGGGCGCGCAGCGGCACATCCTCGGCAGGCAGCGCGCCGACGGGAGCTGGTCCCTCTACTTCGACGGCCCCGGCGACCTGAGCACCACCATCGAGGCCTACGTCGCCCTCCGCCTGCTCGGTCTCGACCCGTCCGCGGACCCCCTGGCGCGGGCCCGCCGCTTCATCCTCCACCAGGGAGGGCTCGCCCAGGCCCGGGTCTTCACCAAGCTGTGGCTGGCGCTGTTCGGCGAGTACCCCTGGGACGGGGTGCCGTCGATGCCGCCCGAATTGGTCCATCTGCCCTCACGCGCGCCGCTCAACCTCTACGACTTCGCCTGCTGGGCCCGCGGCACCATCGCACCGCTGCTCATCGTGCTGAGCAGAAGGCCGGTGCACCGGCTGGGCTTCGACGTCCAGGAGCTGGTCGCTCCGGGCACCGAGCAGTCGCTGCACCGGGTTCCCGGCTCGGGCGTCTTCTGGTGGCTGGACAGGCTGCAGAAGCTCTACGAGCGGCTGCCCCGCCAGCCGGGACGGGAGCGTGCCCGCCGCGAGCTCACCGCGTGGATCACCGACCACCAGGAGGCGGATGGGAGCTGGGGCGGGATCCAGCCGCCCTGGGTCTACTCGCTGATCGCCCTCAACCTCCAGGGGATGGGGCTGGAGCACCCGGTGATGCGGCGCGGGCTCCGGGGCCTGCGCGACCGCTTCGCCGTCTCCGACGCCCGGGGCTGGCGGCTCCAGGCCTGCATGTCCCCGGTGTGGGACACCGCCTGGGCGGTGCTGGCACTCCGCGCCGCCGGTCTGCCCCGCGCCCACCCCGCCGTCCGCTCCGCGGCCGGCTGGATCGTCGGCGAACAGATCGAGCGCGGGGGCGACTGGCAGGTGAAGGTGCCGCTGCGGGAATGCGGCGGCTGGGCCTTCGAGTTCGACAACGACATCTACCCCGACGTCGACGACACCGCCATCGTGGTGCTGGCGCTGCTCGAGGGTGGCGAGGGCGTCCGGGTGCGGGCCGCCGCCGAGAGGGGGGCGCGCTGGGCCGAGGCGATGCGTTCGAGCAACGGCGCCTGGGGGTCCTTTGACAAGGACAACACCCGCCAGCTCGTCTACCGCATCCCCTTCGCCGACTTCGGAGCCATGCTCGACCCGCCCAGCGATGACGTCACCGCCCACGTCCTGGAGATGCTCGCGGGGCTGGGGCGGGGGACCGGCGACCCGGTGGTCCGGGGCGGGCTCCGCTACCTGGCCCGCGAGCAACGTCCCGCGGGCTCCTGGTACGGGCGCTGGGGCGTGAACCACGTCTACGGCACTTGGTGCGTGATCTCCGCCCTCTCCGCGCTGCGCTGCGGCGGCCCCCACCTGTCCCGCGCCGTGGGCTGGCTGCTCCGGGTCCAGAACGGGGACGGCGGCTGGGGCGAGACCTGCCACTCCTACGAGGACGAGAGCTTCGCCGGGGTCGGGGTCAGCACCGCCTCGCAGACGGCGTGGGCGGTGATGGCCCTCCAGCGCAGCGGCCATGGCGGCCATCCCGCCTGCCGGCGGGGCCTCGACTTCCTGCGCGAGCGCCAGCAGGGCGGCACCTGGCCGGAGCCCGAGTACACCGGGACCGGGTTCCCCGGCGACTTCTACCTCAACTACGGGATGTACCGCCACCTCTTCCCCACCATGGCCCTGGGCATGGCTCGCGACACCGGCCAGCATGCCGAGCTGAGCGGAGAGCGGCAGACGGGGTACCCCCGCTCGCGCACGCCGGTCGGGCCGGGACGGATCGCGCGGCCACCGGCCGCGCCGGCGACGAACACTCCGGTGACAGCGGGGAGGACGGCTGCCGGGCCGTCCTCCGAGAGCCCCGCATTCGCCCCGGACAGGGAGGACTGAGAGATGGCGATCCCGCTCCGCCAGACCGTCAAGGTGGGCGGCTACCTCATGCAGCAGCGGCTGCGTAAGAACGAGAAGTACGCGCTGGTGCTCCAGCTCGAGCCGCTCTACCAGTGCAACCTGGCCTGCGCCGGCTGCGGCAAGATCCAGCACCCCGACGACATCCTCGCCCGGCGGCTGAGCGTCAAGCAGTGCATCGCCGCGGTCGAGGAGTGCGGAGCCCCCATGGTCTCGATCGCCGGCGGGGAGCCCCTGGTGCACAAGGAGATCCACAAGATCGTCGACGCCCTGGTGGCCCGCAAGCGGTTCGTGTATCTCTGCACCAACGCGCTGCTGCTGGAGAAGAAGCTCGACCTCTTCACCCCCTCCCCCTACTTCTCCTTCTCGATCCACATCGACGGCCTGCGCGAGCGCCACGACGAGTCGGTGAGCCGCAAGGGCACCTTCGACAAGGCGGTGGCGGCCGCGCGCGAGGCCAGGCGGCGTGGCTTCCGGGTCACCACCAACACCACCTTCTTCGACATGGACAGCGCCCAGTCCATCCGCGAGGTGCTCGACTTCCTCAACGACGACCTCCAGGTCGACGTGATGCAGATCTCCCCGGGCTACGCCTATGAGAAGGCACCCGACCAGGACCACTGGCTGCAGGTGGAGAAGACCCACAAGCTCTTCCGCGACGCCTTCGCGGACGGACGGCGCAAGCGGTGGCGTCTCAACCACTCCCCGCTCTTCCTCGACTTCCTGGAGGGGAAGGTCGACTTCCAGTGCACGGCGTGGGGGATCCCCTGCTACTCGGTCTTCGGCTGGCAGCGCCCCTGCTACCTGATGTCCGACGGCTACGTCTCCTCCTACAGGGAGCTGCTGGAGACCACCGATTGGGACAGCTACGGACGCGGACGCGACCCGCGCTGCGCCAACTGCATGGCCCATTGCGGCTACGAGCCGACCGCGGTGGCGGCGACGTCGGCGTCGCTCCGGGAGGGGCTGCGTGCCGCCGGGGACACCATCCGCGGACAGATCGCCAACGTCAGCTGGCGGGGCCGGATCTCCTCCGGGTCCCACGACGCGGATGGCAGCGGGACCTCGACCCCGGAGCGCGGGATCGCGTGATGACCCTCCTATCGGCGCCGCGGAATGGCGCCGGCGCGGCACATCGTCTTCGGGGGGACCGCAGTCCGACGCCTGCGGCGTCGGCTGCTCGTGCTCGGCGGCATTGCGCTGCTGCCTGCGCAAGCCCCCACTGCGACGACGTGCCCCGCCGGCGCTGAGAGGCGACGCGGATGGGCGACGACGTCTTTCTGACCGGCGCGACGGGGTTCGTCGGGGGTCACGTCCTCGACGCGCTGCTCGAATCGGGTTATTCGGTGCGGGCGCTGGTGCGGGGCTCGCGGGCCCGGCTCGCCGCGCGTCCCAGCCTCACGGTGGTGGGCGGGGATGTGCGTGACGGAGGCGCCCTGGTGCCCTCGATCCGCGGCTGCCGCTACCTCGTGCACGTCGCAGCCGGCTACTCGTTCGCGCCGCGCGACCGGCGGGAGCTGGAGGAGGTGAACGTAGCCGGCACCCGCGGCCTGCTCGAGGCGGCCCGTCTCGCCGGGGTCGAGAAGGCGGTGGTCACCTCCAGCTCGGCGGCGGTGGGGCCGCTCCGCGGAGGCCGGCTCGCCACCGAGAGCGACTGGGCCGAGGTCCACGGCGGGCACGGATACCACGCGTCCAAGGTGCGCCAGGAGCGCGCCGCGCTGCGAGCCAACCTGCCGGTGGTGACGGTGCTGCCCACCGCGCCCATCGGCCCCCGTGACGCGCGCCCGACACCCACCGGCCAGCTGGTGGTCGACGTGATGCGCGGTCGCATGCCCGCGTACCTCGAGGGGGCGATGAACCTGGTGGCGGTGGAGGACGCCGGCCGCGCCCACGTCCTCGCCCTGGAACGGGGCCGCCCCGGGGAGCGCTACCTGGTCGGGGGCCAGAACCTGAGTCTCGCCGAGGTCATGGACCTCTTCGCGCGGCACGCCGGCACCTGGCCGCCGGCATGGCGGATGCCCTACACGGTGGCCCTCACCGCCGCCTGGGTCGACGAGGCGCGCTGCCGTCTCCTGCCGGGCGCCCGGCCGCGGGTCCCCCTGGAGGGGGTGCGCATGGGCCGGCAGCGGATGCTGGTCCGCATCGACAAGGCGAAGGACGAGCTCGGCTTCCGCCCCACCTCGGTGGAGGACGCGGCCGGCCGCGCGGTGGCCTGGTACCGCGACCACGGCTACGCCTGAGGCGGAGCCGGTGCCGGCGGCGCCCCTCCCCGCGCGGGCTCGAGCCCGAACGGCAGAGACTGATTCTCACCACCGCGACGTGCTGGTGCTGGCACCTATGGGACTGGAGTGGCGGGCGGTCCGGCGCGCGCTCGCTGACGCCGCCGACCCCGCGCCGCTGGTCCGCTGCGGGATCTCGCTGCGCCGGTGGGAGCCGCCACCGCCACCGCTGCCGGCGCTGATCACCTGCGGGCTGGCCGGCGGCCTGCGGCCGGAGCTGCGACCGGGAACCGTGGTGGTGGCCGACTCGGTGGCGTTCGAGGACGGCGAGCCGGTGGACTGCGATCCCGGGTGGGTGTCCGCGCTCGTCGCCGGCGCCCGCGCCTGCGGTCACGAGCCGGTGGTGGGCCCGGTGCTGACGGCGGGGCGCCTGGTGGTCGGGGAGGCGCGGCGCACCTGGGCGCAGAGGGGATTCGTGGCCGCGGAGATGGAGACGGCACTGCTCGCCTCCAGCGGTGCGCCGCTGGCCAGCCTCCGGGTGATCATCGACGCTCCCGCGGCGGAGGTCTCGGGGCGCTGGACCTCGCCGGGGCGCGCCGCCCTCGACCCGCGGCGCTGGCCCGAGGCATTCTGGCTGGCCGGACGGGCCCCCAGGTACTCCCGGCTGGCGGCCCGATGCCTGGTCGCGGGCCTGGCCACCGCGGAGCGACAGCGGGACGTCCTCAGGGCCAATGCCACCGAGCGTAACTGAGTAAGACTGCAACTCAGCGCAGTCGGCGCGTACCATTCCGCCGCCTGGAACGCGTCGCCAAGCATCAGGTCACGAACTCTCCTTCTCCGCATCTCCTGCTCCTGGAGCGTTCCGGATGCCGGATTCGTCAGGCGAGGGGGGCGCGGGTACGCGGCTCGCCACGCTCTCCTTGGTTCGATCTCGAAGTGGCTTGGTGCGACCCGATCGCCCTTAGCAGGGGCCCCTGTTAGAGCTCCTCGGCGTCCCCGGGGGCGGAGATGACCCTGGCGACCACGCCCTCCAGGGAGACGTCGACGCCGAGGTAGAGGCGCAGCGCGTCCTGGAGCATGGAGGTGACGCTGGGCAGGCCGGCGTAGTCGGAGAGGCTGATCAGAGCCTCACGCTGGTGGTGGAGCGCCTCCTGGGTCAGCCGGAGTCCTCGGGCTGTGGCGTGGATGCGCACCACCCGCCGGTCGGGCGCCGACCGGGCGGCCATCACGAGGCCCCGTTCGCTCAGGTCGCGGACGAGCGTCGAGACACGGGTGTCGGGGCACTCCAGGAGGCCGGCGAGATCGCCCTGGACCACCCCGGCGCGCCCGGCGGCGCCGACCTCCAGGAGGAGCTGGTAGGTGAGGGCGGACAGGTCGTATTCGGCCAATGAATGGGCCATCAGCAACTGGGCGTGCCGGAAGCCGCGCCGGAGCGCCGCCGCCAGCCGCAGCTCCTCCAGGCGCCGGTCGGCGGCGCCCTGTCCCGCCTCCAGCGCCGCGCTCACGATGGGATGGACTCTAACGCGAGAGGGAAGCGGGCATCGCGGGTCAGGCCGCCGACAGCTCGATCTCGCACGCCGTCCCGGCGGGGACGACGATCGCGAGGCGGGCCGACGTCTCATCCCAGGTGGGCTGCACCCCGCAGGTGGTGCTGACCTGCGGGCTTCCCAGGGTGAAGTCCGACCAGGCAACGTCGATGCTGCCGGCACCGTGCTGAGCGGCGACGGTGACGGTCAGCCTGCCCTGGACGCCGTCGCCCTGGCTCGACGAGACACCGCTCGGCGCGGCGGCGAGGTAGGGGCGGGCCAGCTCGCGCAGCAGGGTCATGTTGAGGGTCTTGCCGTCCGGGCTGCGCACGCTCCACGCCCCGCTGGCCCTCCACTGCCACCAGGCCCAGCCGGCACCGCGGTCGGCGAAGGCGTCGAGGGCGTCGTCGATCCACTGGGTCGCGTGCGGGTCGCCGGTGTCGATGCCGAACTCCCCCACCCACATCGCCGCCGGCACCTGGCCGGCCTCCCTGGCAAGCTCGTCGACATGAGTGTCGAGCGACGACGGGTCACCGGTGAAGGCGGGCGGAAAGAGGACCCCGGTGTAGACGTGCGGCGCGTACACGAGATCGGGCGCGGAGATCGGAACGACGCTGGTGGGGAGGTCACCCAGGGCGTCGTTCTCGATCAGGAAGAGATGGTTGGGGTCGACCGCTCCGAGGGCCGAGATGGCGCGGGCATAGAACGGGAAGAGATCGTCCTTGTCGAAGCGCAGCGGCGGCAGGGGGAAGGCGTGCGGCTCGTTGATGATGTCGTAGCCGGCGACGCCGCTGTCGTCGCGGAAGCGCGCGGCCACGAACTGCCAGGTGCGCAGGTACTGGGTCTGCCAGTCGGAGGTCAGCCAGAAGTAGGCGGTCGAGGCGTTGATGGCCGGTGACAGCAGACGAGTCAGCGACGGCATCGGGCCCCACCGGACATCCGGCACCCATGTCAGGGTTGCCCAGGCCGGCGCCCCCGATCCCCCGAACGCCGGGCTCCAGCCCAGGAAGTGCATGTCGAGCACCACGTAGAGGTGGTGGGCGTTGAGCATCGCCACCGTGTTCGCGATGCGGTCCAGGTACGCGGTGCTGAAGTGACCGCGCTGAGGCTCGAGCAGCGACCACGCGATCGGCAGCCGTACCACGTCGAATCCGGACTCCTCCATCATGCTGGCGTCGGAGGCATCGAGCGGTGCCGGGTGCATGGTCGATTCGAGCAGAGCGTCGTCGTCGAAGCCGTGGAGGAGGACGGTGCGCCCGGAGGAGTCGACGATCCGCTGTGCCGAGGTGGACAGCCAGGGCAGGTCGGGCTGCGCCGGCGGTCTCGTCCCGGCAGGGGGAACCACGGCGGTGAGAGCGGGTACCGGCAGCACCAGCCACACCGCCACGGCGATCACGATGAGCGCCGTGAGCAGGGGCACCCGAGGAGCACCCGCTCGCTCACCGGGGCGCTGAGCCCGATGGCGGTCCCCTCTCGTGACCGCCGATGGCCGGCTCCGGCGGCTCCGACCGGCGCCGATCATCCAGCGCGTCCCCGCCGCCCGACGGCATCGAGAGGCGGGCGCGACCGGCGCGGTGGTGCCACTCTCAGGTCCGTCACAGCGATGCGAGGGCGCCGGCTTCCCGGCTCAGTCGGCGCAATCCTGGACATCGTCGCCCGGTCCGCATCCTACTCGGTCGATCCGCAAGCAGACGGCGGGCGATCGCATGCTCACCCCTCTGCCGGGGAGACTGCCCGGCGGCGCAGCGACTCGACCCACCGCCGGGACAGAGGAGGATCAGCACCCTTGCGGAGGGGCAGTTATTGTACCACAATGCGACACCATGGTCGCAGTGCTGCGCCGTTTGGGGACGGTCTCGACCGTCCAGGCCCTCGAGGAGGACCTCGAGCGGCGCACGCTGGACGGGGAGTTCCAGCCGGGTGAGCACCTCCGCGAGATCGAGCTGGCCCGGCAGTACGACGTCGGCCGGAACACCCTGCGCGCGGCCTTCGACGGGCTGGCCCACCGCGGGCTGCTGGTCAAGTCGCGCAACCGGGGCGTCTTCGTCCGGGTGCTCACCACCCGGGACCTCGCTGAGGTCTACGAGCTGCGCACGGCGATCGAGGTGCAGGCGGGACGCGCCCTGGCGGCACGGCGCTCGGTCCCCGAGGCCGCCAGCCGGGCGCTGGAGGCAGAGCGACGGCTCACCGACAGCTCGTCACGCCGGGATCTGGTGGAGGCCGACCTCGCCTTCCACCGCGCCATCGTCGACGGCGCGGGCAACGTCCGGCTGGGCGCCGTCCACCGCGACATCGCGGCCGAGATCCTGCTCTCCCTGGCCCAGTTGATGGAGACCGACTATGCGACCGTCGAGGATCTCGCGGCGGAGCATGCGGAGGTGCTCCGAACCATCGAGACGGGGAAACCGGCCAGCGCCGAGGCGGTGATCCGCCGGCACCTGGAGACGGCAACCGCCTGGCTGGTCAGCCGGGGGGCGCGCCCGGGATCGCCGAAGCCCGGACCGGCGGTCCGGCCTTAGCTGGAGCTAGGCGGCGCGGCGCAACGCGCCGAGCGACCGCGAGGCCGTCTCTCCGATCACCGCGGCGGCCCGCACGGCCAGGCGGCCACCGCCTCCGAGGAAGCCGTAGACCCGTCCGGTCAGCTCCACCTCCGCGTCGCCGCGGCAGGCGGGGCAGATGCCCTCGTTGAGTCCGAAGCCGTCGCGCGCCAGGATCGTCGAGCTGCAGGCACGGCACCGGCGCCCCGACGCGATGGCCCAGGGAGCTCCGTGGAACCCCCCCGTGGTGTGCGTGAACATGAGAAGAGCCCCCTCCGGAGTTGTCACTGTGTAGGATTGTAGCACAAGTGTGCTTGGGCCAAACCTGAGGCACGGGCGAGCCCCGACGGAACGGCACGCAGCCGCGGCCGCGGACCTGGCTGAGCCCGGCCCCTCCCCGGGGGGCCGCTGGGCTCCTCGGGACCTACGGCAGCCGGCCGATTCCCGGGAAGAACCGGCCGGTCCGGCGCGCGTAGGAGAGATAGGAGTCGCCGTGCGCCCGCCGCAGGTGGGGCTCCTCGACGAGCCGGGTCTGCATCTCCGCACCCACGGCGACCGCGGCCGCCCCCGCCGCCGTCACCGGGGTCGGGACGGCCACTGCGCTCGAGAGGGCGGCGAGGATCATGAAGGAGAAGACCGGGAAGGAGAAGACCGGGTTGCGCGCGAGACGGTACAGCCCGCGGGTCACGAGCTCGGTCCGCTCGGCGGTGTCCACCTCGATCCGCCACGACCGGCCGATGTCGCGCTGGGCGCGGAGGGTGCCGGCAAGGCCGAGCGCCATCCCCGCCAGGCCCAGGCAGCGGATCGGCGTGGCGCGCCGGGCCGAGCTCGCGGCGGCCGCCGTGCCGGCCAGGATGGTGAGGGCTCCCGCTGCCACGAGGGCGCTGGGGCCACGTGACCGCGCGCCGGGGATGCGGCGCAGCCGGAAGCCGCTCTCGCCGGTCGAACGGCGCTGTGCCCAGCTTCTCCCGCCGAAGACCGCCAGCACGTAGGCGGTCTGGAGCGCGATCGCCAGGCGCGCGACCAGGCCGTTCGACACCTCACAGCCTCCCGCCGACCAGCCCGACCTGAGAGGTTCCCCGAGCTCCGGGGAGTCGCTCACCCGGGGCGCGGACCTCCTCCGCGGCCCTGCAGACGCGTGATGTAGCGATCCACCTCGGCCTCGGTGATCGGCCGCCGGAAGAACGCGCTCCAGGCGTGGATCACCACGCCCATGCCCCAGAAGACGAGGACGAACGCCGGCCAGAAGATGGCATGCGGGGTCGTGAGCGCCCAGACGACGATCAACCCGGCGTTGACGAGGACGTACGCCAGCAGATGGGGCACGAAGTCGCGCCGCTCCTGCAGCTGCTTCATGGCCGCCTGGCGCAGGTCGTCGGATGTCACGCTCATCAAGGTCTCCTCGAAGGTCTCCTCGGTCCGTAGTCCCAACAGCCCCACCCATACGACAGGCGATCCCCCGGGCGCCAGGGGCTTTGGTACGCGCCCCAGCAGGACGAAAGGGGTCCGCGCCGGTGCCGGGCGTGATCGCTGCCCGGGGGCGGGTAACCTAGCGCCCCGTGAAGCAGGTGAGCGAACCGGGCGTGCCGAGGATCCTCGAGAGGCTCAATGGACGGATGGGGACGCGCAACGGCCCGGCGTTCGTGCCCCGGCTGCATCGCTGGCTGTACCAGCGCACCGGCGGCCGGCTGGGACACGGTGTCATCGGCGTGCCGTCCCTGCTCCTCCACACGACCGGGCGCCGCACCGGCCGGAGGCGCACCGCGGCGCTGGTCTACGGCCGCGACGGCGGCTCCTTCGTCGTGGCCGGGTCCAACTACGGCGGTGCGCACGACCCGGCCTGGCTCGCCAACGTCCGCGCCAACCCGCGCGTGCAGCTCCAGGTCGCGCGGCGGCAGCTGGCGGCGGCGGCCCGGGTCGTGGAACGGGGCGACCCCGACTACCCACGGCTCCTGGTGCTGATGAACCGCGTCAACCGCAACCGCTACGACCACTACCAGGCCAGGACCACGAGGCCGATCCCGCTGGTCGTGATGAGTTACCCCACCCCACCCCGGGAGGGGTAGACTGGCCTCCGGGATGAAGCCGGCTCACAAGCGCGACGCCCTGCTCCGCCTCAAGACGGTTCGCGGCCACCTCGACGGCGTCATCGCCATGGTCGAGCGGGAGGAGTACTGCCCCGACCTGATGAAGCAGGTGGCCGCCCTCCAGGCCTCCCTGGAGAAGGTCAACCGGGTGCTGCTCCAGAACCACCTGGAGACCTGCGTCACCGAGGCGATCGCGGCGGGCAGCGGCGACGCCAAGATCGCCGAGCTGCTGGAGGCGCTGCGCTACACGAGCGCGCTCACCGACCTCCGCGAGCGGTTCGATCCCGTCCCCCTCCCCCACCCGGCGACCACCACCGCCCCGCCGCCGCCCGCCCACCGGAGAGGCGATGGCGGGACGGCCGGCGCCACGGCGGCGGAGCCGCGCCGCCCTGGCCGGCCGCGGGCGCCGCGATGACGGACAAGCCCGGCGCCGGCGCCACCGCCACCCTCTCCCGAACCCTGGAGATCGAGGGGATGCACTGCGCCTCGTGCGTCGCACGGGTGGAGAAGGCGCTTGCGGATGTGCCCGGCGTGCAGAGCGCGAGCGTCAACCTCGCCACCGAGCGGGCCGAGGTCGTCGCCGCACCCGGTGTCGCCGTCACGGCCCTCGAGGAGGCGGTCCGCGGAGCCGGCTACGCGGCCCGCGCTCCCACCGGCGAGGCCGAGCTCGCCGGAGCCCCAGCGACCGGGGACCGCCGAGCTCGCCGCCGCGCCGCCCTCCGGCTGCGCCGGGCCCAGCTCGCGGTCGGGGCGGTTCTCAGCACCGCCATCCTGGTCCTCGCCTACGGCTTCCCCTCCGCAGCCTGGTCCAATCCCATCCAGCTGGTCCTCGCCCTGCCCGTCTTCATCTGGGTCGGGGCCGCCTTCCACCGGGGCGCCCTCCGGGCGCTGCGCCACGGTGGCACCACCATGGACACCCTGGTCTCGGTGGGCGCGACCATCGCCTTCGGCTACTCGGCAGCCGCCACCCTCGCGCCTCCGCTGCATGGGCAGCCCACCTACTTCGACGTGGCGGCGCTGATCATCACCCTGATATCGGTCGGCAAGTTCCTGGAGGTGGTCGCCCGGGGGAAGGCGGGCGAGGCCATCGAGCAGCTCGCCGGCCTCCAGCCGCACACGGCCCACCGGCTCGAGGAGGGAGACCCCGCGCGCATCACGGACGTCGACACGCGGAGCCTGGCCGCCGGCGACATCCTCCTGGTCCGCCCCGGTGAGCCGATCCCCACCGACGGCACGGTGATCCACGGCTCCAGCGCCGTCGACGAGTCCATGCTGACCGGGGAGAGCATCGCGGTCGCCAAGGGCGTGGGTGCCGAGCTCGTCGGCGGCAGTGTGAACGGCAGCCGTCCTCTGCGCATGCGCGTCGACCGGACCGGAGCCGCGACCGTGCTCGCCCAGATCGTGCAGCTGGTGGAGCGCACCCAGGCGGAGAAGCCGCCCGTGCAGCGCCTCGCCGACCGCGCCTCCGCGGTCTTCGTGCCCACCATCCTGGTGCTCGCCGCCGCCACCTTCGCCGGCTGGACGCTCACCGGCCACGGCCTGGTCGCGGCGATGATCCCCGCGGTGGCGACGGTGGTCGTCGCCTGCCCCTGCGCTCTCGGCCTCGCAACCCCGGTGGCGGTGATGGTGTCGAGCGGCCGCGGCGCCGAGCTGGGGCTGCTCATGCGCGGCGGCGAGACCCTGGAGACGGTCCAGCGCCTGGGAGTGGTCGTGCTCGACAAGACCGGCACCCTCACCCAGGGACGGCCCGCCCTGCTCGATGTCGCCCCGGTCGGGGGCGCGGACGCGGACGAGGCGCTGGCTCTGGCGGCATCGGTCGAATCCAGCTCGGAGCACCCCCTCGCCCAGGCCGTGGTCGCGGGCGCGGAGGCGCGGCTCGGGCACTCGACGCCGGCCGCGGCAGGTGAGGTGGTGAGCCACCCGGGTGCCGGCATCGCCGGCACGGTTCGAGGTCACCGGGTGCTGGTCGGGGCACCGCGCTGGCTCGCCGAGCAGGGCGTCGCCGTGCAGGCGGGCGACACGGCGGCGGTGGACCTGGTCCACGGCGGGCGCACCGTCGTGGGCGTCGCCGTCGACTCCCGGCTGCGGCTCGTGCTGGGGATCGCCGACCCGCTCCGAGCGGAGAGCGCCGCCGGAGTGCGTCGCCTTCAGGAGATGGGGCTGCGCGTGATCCTCGCCACCGGCGACACCGCCGAGACCGCGGCCGGGATCGCGCGCGCGGCCGGCATCGCCGAGTGGAGGGCGGGGCTTCGCCCCGAGGACAAGGCGGCGCTCGTCGGTGAGCTCCGCCAGGGGGGCGTGGCGGTGGCGATGGTCGGAGACGGCGTCAACGACGCCCCCGCGCTGGCCGCCGCCGACGTGGGCATCGCGGTCGGCAGTGGGACCGGGGCGGCGATGGCGGCCGCGGCCATCACCCTGGTCCACGGCGACGTCGGACGCGTCGGCGACGCCATCGCGCTGAGCCGGGCCACGCTGCGGATCATCCGCCAGAACCTCGCCTGGGCCTTCGGCTACAACCTGGTCCTGGTCCCCCTGGCGATGCTCGACGTCATCCCCCCCGCGCTGGCCGCTCTGGCGATGGCCTGCAGCTCGGTCACGGTGGTCGGCAACGCGCTGCGGCTGCGCCGATTCCGGCCCGGAGCGGGCCAGGAGAGGGGCCGCGCCCGACCGGCGCCACCCGCCGCGGCGACGTTCTGACTCCCCCTAGCGGGAGGGTCGTCGGTCGCGTCACACTTCCGCCTCAGCAGGGAGGACAGGGAGGCTGGGCTGCCCTCTCCGCGCGCGCCAGCACAGACCGACAGTACGCACCAAACCTTTCAAGCGGAGGCTCAGCACGTGCCCATCCAACCCGCCGCACCCGTCGCACCGGTGAGTCGCCCATGAGCGCCGCCGTCGATGTCGCCGAGACCTCGGAAGCCTACGTCCCCTTTCAGCTGGAGCAGCGCGGCATCGATCTGATCCCCGACTCGGATCGGAAGATGGGGCCGTGGGGACTGTTCTGGCTCTGGTCCGGAGCGGTCTGGAACGTCGAGTTCCTCTTCTACGGGGCCCTGATCTGCTCCTTCGGCCTCTCCCTCTGGCAGGCCGTGGCGGCGATCCTGCTCGGCAACGTCGTCTACGCGTTCCTCGGCTTCGCGAGCCTGGCGGGGCCGGCGACCGGGACCACCGCCTTCATGGTCAGCCGTGCTCCCTTCGGCCGCAACGGTAACCGGGCGCCGTCCCTCTTCAACTGGCTCACCCAGGTCGGCTTCGAGGTACTGGGGCTCGTCCTGGTGGTGCTGGTGGTCATCGCGATGCTCAACAAGGCGGGTGTCTCCAACGTCGGCACCGCCGCCAAGGTGGTCATCATCATCTGCGCGGTCGTGGTGCAGTTCATCGTCCCCTTCCTGGGACACGCGACCATCAAGACGGTGCTGCGCTACCTCTCCTTCGTCTTCATCGCGATCTTCGTCATCATGGCCATCCTGGTCCTTCCCAACGTGCACTGGAACGGCCTCCAGACGGGCACCACGTGGTGGCTGTGGACCACCGCCCTGGTGCTGATCGTCTCGACTGGTGGGCTGGGATGGACCGAGAACGCGGCCGACTACTCGCGGTACCTGCCCAAGGACACCAGCAAGGCAAAGACTTTCTGGTCGGCCACCCTGGGAGCCGCCATCCCCTCCATCCTCCTCGAGCTGCTCGGCGTCGCCGCCTACCTGGTGAGCACCAATGTCGGCTCGACCGAGGTGATCGGCATCCCGTCGGCCTTCGCCGCGCACGCCGACTGGTTCTTCTGGCCCTTCATGATCGTCGCCATCTTCCAGCTGTTCGCCATCAACACCATCGACATGTACTCATCGGGCGTGACCCTCCAGGCGATCGGCATCCCCGTGAAGCGGTGGGGCTGCATCCTCATCGATACCGTCGTGAGCGGGGCGGTCACCGGCCTGGTCATCTTCCAGGGGAAGGTCGGAACCGACCTCTCCGAGTTCCTCGACTACATCGTCGTCTGGCTGGGGGCCTGGTTCGCCATCATGGCGGTGGACTACCTCCTCCGCCGGGGCAGCTACGACCGGGCTTCGCTGACCGCCCATCGGGGTGGCCTCTACTGGCGTGATGGCGGCTTCAACTGGAAGGCGCTCCTCGCCCTTGCCGCCGGCATGTTCGCGGCCATGATGTGGATCGATGCCCTCTACTACTACCCCGCGTACCAGGGGCCGATCTCCAGCGCCACCGGCGGCGGTGACCTGAGCTGGCTGATCGGCATCGTGGTCGCCGGTGTCCTCTACTACCTCCTCTCGTTCCGCAGCATCCCGCGGGAGGTCCCGGTCGCGGTGGTCGCACCGGCCGCCCCGGTCGTGGCGCCCGCGGCCCCGGAGACCGCGAGCTAGATCGCGGCGGACAGGACCGGAAGGGACTGAGGTCCACGAAAGCCGAGGACCTCAGTCCCCTTCCCGCGGCCGTGCTGCTGTGGGATACTGATTGCCGCATCCCCCCCCGCGCTCAGGTGCGGGGGAGGGATGCCAGTTCTCCGGACGATGGTCCGTGCCGAGGACGGGAGATCTCGAGAGGTCCCGATCGCATATGGGCACCCCTCCGACCCGGACCGCGGACGCCCACTTCGCGTCTGCGCCTCGCGTTTCCCACTCGAGCTCGACGCGGCGCTCGTGGAACCGGCCCATCCGCTGCGCGGCGCGGGCCACGGCCGCCCGCTCGGACGGTGTGAGCGGGTCGAGCAGACGAACCTGCAGGCGCACCGATTCGGGACCCACCACGCGGCGCCAGGCGCCCCGAACCCTGCCGGCGATGACCAGCACGTTGCTGAGGACGCTTCCGAATGCGAAGAGGGCGGGATCGAACCGCCGGTCGGGGTGATCGAACGCGGAGCGGTCACGGTACGCGACCGTGAGCTCGTCGAAGTTCGGCAGGAGGTGAGCGAGCGTGGCCCTCGCTGGGCGCGGCCGCGCGCCCGCATCGAACCAGTAGCGGGTGCCGCCGATGACCTCGGACGCCAGGCTCGAGCCCGCTCCGGCCACGCCGGCGCGGGTGTCCGCCAGGGTCACGCCGGCCCACCACGCGAAGTCCTGGAGCTGGGCGGGCCCCCGGCTGCGGAAGTACCGCTCGGCGAGCCTGCTCAGGCCTTCCTCACGATCCACGCACGGCCGGGCGGGCACGCGCTCCTCGAGGAGCATGTAGGTGAACTCCCGGCCGCGCCGCGGACCGCTGACCACGAGGGCGTCCAGCTCCGCCGCCAGGATCAGATGGGACAGCCGCTGGCCATCGGGGGCGATGCCTGAGGCCCGCAGCACCTCAGCCAGCTCGACGCGGGTCAGCTGACGGCCCCCGGCGAGGACCGAGGTGAACGCGGTCTCAGCCCGGGTGATCACGGCGCCATCGATCTCCAGACGGCGCAGGCGGCCGGCGATCCCGGCGCGGATCCGCGGCCCCGTCAGGGCGAGCAGCCACCGGATGTCGGCGGGGAGCACCAGGTGCCAGGTGGGGCGCAGCAGATGGGTGCGCAGGATGGCACCTGCGTCGAACAGCTGATGGACCCCGGCTGCCGTCACGTCACGGGCGCGCTGACCGAGAGCCCAGGCGGCCGCCGGGTAGTCCTGGGACTGCACGGCGCCCAGCCAGCCCACGACCTCCGCCGCCCCGTCGAGCGGGTCGCCGGCGAGACGCTGGCTGTGGAGGCGCCGGGTGGCGATGTCCATCGCGGGAAGCACACCTGCTGATGTCGGCAAAGCTCATCGACCCGATCGGCAGGTCACCGCGTGCAGGGGCTCTCCGGGTGATTGCCAACCCGAGACGACGATAGCAGCCGTCGCCGGCCGCAGTCACAGCGCAGGGCCAGGCCGTCACGTCTTGTCGGGCCGCGTGCGCCGCCTCGAGGGTCCTGCCGAGATCGGCAGTTCGCCTGCATTTCGTGACGAATATTTCGTCACGAAACACCTGATACCGCCCGAAACGTGACAGCCCTCCCTCCGCGAGGGCAACCTCCCACGGCGGGTGCGCGGTGGCGAAGTTGGCGTCTCTCTGACATACTTATATGACATATGTGTGCCATGCTCGCGGTAGCCCCGGCCGGCCCGGTCTCCGAGGCCGAGCTCGGCAGGCTGGGGGATCTCGTCGAATCCCTGATGACGGGTCTCCAGGCGGAGGGCATGACCGGCTCCGAGGCGGAACGCTGGGAGGAGGTGGAGCCGGATCTGGCGGCCGTCCTGGACTCCGCCATCGAGAACGTCCCCCCGGTGGCACGGCGGCTGGCCGCCGCCCAGCAGCGGCTGGGCTGGCTGCTCCGCTCCGCCAGGACCGGCGCCGAGGTCGAGGAGACTGCCGTCGACGACCTGGAAACCGTCCTCGAGTGCCTGCTCGCGTACACCGAGGGGCTCCCCGTCGGCGCCGACCGCTCGCCGTCCGAGCTGCTCGGGTGGCTGGCCGGGACGCTGGGCACCTCCCAGGCCGCCATCGCGCGCATGGTGGGGGTCTCCCTGCGGACGCTCCAGCGCTGGCTGCAGGGCCAGGCCCGGCCCGGTCCCGGAGAGGCGGCCCGGATCCGCCGCCTGGCGCGGGTCGTCAACGAGGCGCGGTTCGCGCTCACCCCCGAGGGGGTGGTCGCCTGGCTGGACCGGCCCACGCCTCACCTCGACGGGCTCGCACCGGGGGATGTGATCCGCTCGCCCGAGGCCGGCGCAGACGCCCGGCTCGACCGCCTCACCGCCACCCTCCGCTACGGGTGAGCCCCCCCTCCGCGCGGTCCGCTCCCCGGCGGCACGCCGGCGGTGCGGCGACCATGCCCACCACCCCCGTCGACCTGGTCGCCTACCGCGGCATCAGCGGGATGCGGCCACTCTGGTGGACGCCCAACCTCGGCGCCGGCCGCTGGCACGGACCGGACCAGCCCCAGCCGGTGCAGTACCTCTCGACCCATCCGATGGGACCGCTCGCCGAGCAGGCCCGCCATGCGGGCACCCACACCGCCGTGACGCTGCGCCAGCTGCGACGCCACGTCTTCGCCATGCGGGTGCGGCTCGCCCGCGTGGTGGTCCTCGACTTCGGCCGCGCCGCGGCGAGCGGTCTTCCGCCGGAGGCGCTGGTGGGGCCGCCGTCGACCTACCCGCTCTGCTCGAAGTGGCTGGGCAGGCTGCTCGACCGCTTCCCCGAGATCGACGGGCTGCTGGTCCCCGGTGCCGCCCTCCCCGGCGTCCATTCCCTGGTGGTGATCGGCAAGCGCCACCCCTTCCCGTATCTCGCCGCTCCCCGTCGGGCGCTCGACGTCCCCTGCGCCGCGGTCGGTCTCGACGCCCATGCCGTCACCTCGCTGGCGGGTCGTGTCGTTCCCCTCGAGTCGACCGACCACCCGGCGCTCGAGGCCTGGCGGGAGGGTCGGCGGTACGAGTTCATCCAGCCGCGGGCCGTGGCATGACGCCGTACCCCTCCGTGACCCCCGAGGGGAGCCGCCCGCCCTCCACCACGTCGGGCACGCCCGTGGCGCGTGAAGCCGGCGAGGCGGCATGCTTGGCAGGTGCCCGAGCAGCCTGACCCCCCGAGCCCCGACGTCGAGGCCGAGGCCGAGCGCCGACTCCGCCGCAACGTCCGCCTGGTCGGCACCCTGCTCGGCGAGACCCTGGCCGAGCAGGAGGGTGAGTCCCTCCTCGAGCTCGAGGAGGAGGTGCGGGCCAAGACCAAGCAGCTGCGGGAGCGCCACGACGAGAAGGTCAGCCAGGCCCTCGACCGCCAGCTCGGCGAGATCGACGTAGGCACCGCCACCCGCCTGATCCGCGCCTTCTCCCTCTACTTCCAGCTGGTGAACGTCGCCGAGCTGGAGCACCGCGTGCAGGTCATCCGGGGGATCCAGGCAATCCCGGCCGGCGGCTCCGCCTCGCCGGGGACCTTCCACGCCCTCTTCTCCCGTGCCGCCCACATCGAGGGCGGTCGGGAGCGCCTGGCCGCCGCGCTCGCCGAGCTGGACGTCGTGCCGGTGGTGACCGCCCACCCCACCGAGGCGGTCCGCCGCTCCGTCCTCGACCACGTCAACGGGGTCGCCATGGCCCTCGACGCCCTCGACGGCCCACCCCCCGGCTCGCCCCGGCATGCCGCGCTGGTGGCCGCGATGCGCCGCCACATCGAGCTGCTCTGGCAGACCGAGGAGCTGCGCACGGTGCGCCCGACCGTCCTCGACGAGGCCCGCGACATCCGCTTCCACCTCGACCTCCTGATGGACGCCGTCCCCGCCGTCCACGCTGAGCTGGATCGCCGCTGGGTCGAGGTGTTCGGCAGGCCGCGACCGGCCATCCGCCCCTTCCTGCGGCTCGGCTCCTGGGTCGGCGGCGATCAGGACGGCAACCCTCACGCCCGGGCCAGGACGCTGCGCGATGCGCTGCAGGCCCAGAAGCAGATGGTGCTGAGCCGCTATCGCGACGCAGTTATAGCCCTCTCTGTCCAATACAGCCAGTCCGTCCGGTGGACGGGCACCGACCCGACCCTGGCGGCGTCCATCGCCGACGACGAGGCGCAGATGCCCGAGGCCGCTCACGAGCTCGGGGAGCGCAGCCGGGACGAGCCCTACCGGCGCAAGCTCAACCTCGTCCATCGCCGCCTGGAGGCGGGGCTGGCCCAGCTCCAGGGAGATCACGCCGAGCGCCCCTACGCCACCGCCCAGGAGCTGCTCGACGATCTCGACCTGGTCGACGCCGCGCTGCGCCGGCAGCGCGGTGCTGTGTTCGCCGACGGCGCCCTGCTCGACCTGCGCCGCCAGGTCGGCGCCTTCGACTTCTGCGGCTACTCCATCGATGTCCGGTTCCACAGCGCCCGGCTTCGGGAGGTGGCCTCGGCGATCCTGCGCCAGTCCGGGCAGGTGGAGGGGGGCTTGGACTCTCTCGACGAGGACGTCGCGATGGGCCTGCTGGCGCGCGCCATGCAGCAGCGCGGACCTCACATCGGCACCCTGGTGCTGAGCCCGGACGACCGCGACCTCCTCGAGACGCTGGTGGAGATGGGACGGGCTCAGCGGGCCATCTCGCCTCGCGCCACCGAGAACGTGGTGATCTCCATGACCCACTCACCGGTCGAGGTCATGGCCACGATGTGGCTGGCCTCCCTGGTCGGGCTCGTCTCCTGGTCCTTCGGCGGTGTGCACAGCAGCCGCCTCGACCTGGTGCCCCTGATGGAGACGATCGCCGGCCTCCGCGCCGCACCGGGGGTGCTCCGCCGTCTCCTCGACCAGCCCGAGTACGCCCAGCAGGTGCGGGCCCGGGACAACCTCCAGGAGGTGATGCTCGGCTACAGCGACAGCAGCAAGGACGGCGGCTACCTGGCGGCCCAGTGGTCGCTCTACGTCGCCCACCGCCAGCTGGCCCGGGTCTGCGACGCCGCGGGCGTCCGGCTCCGCCTCTTCCACGGCCGCGGCGGCACGGTGTCCCGGGGCGGCGGGCCCACCCACGAGGCCCTCCTCTCCCAGCCGCCCGGGGTGGTCCGGGGCCGGGTGCGGCTGACCGAGCAGGGGGAGATCCTCCACTACCGCTACTCGCGCGCCGAGGTGGCCCAGAACCACCTCGAGCTGGTGGCGGCGGCCGTGTGGGAGGCCAGCTCGCTGCAGGGCCCACTTCCCCCCGCGCACGAGTCGGTCTGGGAGACGGCGATGGCCCGCATCGCCGCCGACAGCTACCGCCGCTACCGGTCCTTCGTGTACACGGATGAATTCGAGCGCTTCTTCACCGAGGTCACCCCGATCGGCGAGCTGGGCCAGCTCAACATCGGCTCCCGCCCGGCGAGCCGCGGCCAGTCGACGCGGATCACCGAGCTCCGGGCGATCCCCTGGGTGTTCGCGTGGAACCAGACACGGTTGATGCTGCCCACCTGGTACGGGGTGGGTGGCTCGCTGCACGCCTTCGCCGAGGACCGTGACGTTGATGCCGATGATGACCGCAACGCGCCGCCCCCCGGCGAGGCCGACGCCCCCCTGCCCCCCGCCGGGCCGGCACGCTGGAAGCTCCTTCACGAGATGTACCGGCAGTGGCCGTTCTTCCGGGCCCTGGTCGGCAACCTCGAGATGGCTCTGGCCAAGACCGACCTGGGGGTGGCGAGCCGCTACTTCGAGCTGGTCACGGAGCCGCGGCTGCGCGAGCGGATGTGGGCGGAGGCGACCGCCGAGCACGCGCGCACCCTCCAGGCCATGGTCCACGTCACCGGCAAGCACACCCTGCTCGCCGACCAGCCGCTGCTCCGCGAGACGCTGCGACTTCGGGATCCCTACATCGACCCCCTGTCGGTGCTCCAGGCCCAGATGCTGGCCCGCTACCGGGCCCTCGACGAGACCGATCCGCAGCGTCAGGCCCTGCTGGAGGCGATCCTCCGCAGCGTCAACGGTATAGCCGCGGGCCTGCAGAACACCGGCTGACTGCAGACCACCGGCTGGCTGAGTAACCTGTCCTGGTCATGGAGAGGCGGGAGGAGCGGATCCGAGCTCACGACGGCCATTCGATGGGTGGATGGCTCGCGGTGCCCGAGCGCGGCTGGGGCCCCGGTCTGGTGGTCATCCAGGAGATCTTCGGCCTGACCGGCTACATCAAGGGCGTCTGCGACCGGCTCGCCGGTCTCGGCTACGTCGCCCTGGCGCCCGATCTCTACTCGCGACTCGAGCCCGACCTGGTGCTGGACGAGCACCTACCGGACAGCTTGCCCCGCGCCTTCCAGGCGATGCAGCGGCTGGACGTCCCGCAGGCGGTCGACGACGCCACCGCTGCGCTCGAGCACCTGCGCACGCTTCCCGAGGTGGGGGACGAGCGGGTGGGCGTGATCGGATTCTGCCTCGGCGGCGGCATCGCCTTCATGGTGGCGGCCGCCTCCGACCCGGCGGTCGCCGTCTGCTACTACGGCTCGGCGATCCCGAGCGCCCTCGACAAGGCCGGGCAGGTGACCTGCCCCATCCTCTTCCACTTCGGCGAGGACGACACGTACATCAGCACCGCGCAGCGCCGGGCGGTGGCGCACGCCTTCGCCGGCCGCCGCGGGGTCGAGCTGCATCTCCACCCCGCCGCCGGCCACGCCTTCGACAACCACGACTCGGCCATCTTCCACCGACCCCGGGCCGCGGCCCGGGCCTGGGAGCAGACCACGGCCTTTCTCGAGTACCACCTCCCCGCCGTGGGGTGAGCCCCCGCCGGCCCCCGCAGCGTGGGCGGCTCCACAGGGCCGTGGCTCACGCCGCTACACTTCCGATCGCTTCATCTGCGTCTTGGGAAGGAAGGACCGTGGATGCCGGCGTACGCCGTGTGCAGGACCGTGTTCACGCCCGCCCGCGCGCACCCGGCGCGCGGCGGCCCCAAAGCCGGGGGCAGGCCACGGTCGAGTTCTCGCTCGTCTTCGTCCTCTTTCTCGTATGCCTGCTGGCCATCATCGACTCGTGGGTCTGGACCATCGAGACCGACGCCGCGGATGCCGCGGTGGAGCAGGGAATCGGCGTGGCCATGTCGGCCGAGGCATCGGCGATCAACACCAGCCCGGCGCTGACCGACGTGTACGCGAGCGTGCTTCCCCTCCTCCACCAGCCCCTGCTGGGCACGAGCGTGGAGGACTGGTACGCACCCGAGCTGGCGGCCCTGCGCGACGAGGTGGGGGCGACACGGTGCCCCACCGCCGATGAGGTCGCCGACTACTTCGAGGGGCTCGGCTCCGGCTACGACGGAGTGGGCCACGTGGTCGTGTGCGCTGTGGATGACGGCGCCGGCCACGTCACGGTCGCGGTGACCGGGTACGCCATCTCCTTCGTGCCCCCCGGCCTCGGGCCCCTCAACTGGCGGGGGTGGGGTCTGCCGATCACCCAGTCGGCGTCGGTGAACGTCGGGACGTACTCACCATGACGCCCCGGCGCGGTTCGCGGCGCGGCCAGGATGCCCAGGCCGCCATCGAGATGGCGCTGGTCCTCCCGCTCATGATCGTGATCGTGCTCGGCTTCGTGGGGATGATGCTGGAGCTGAGGGCCGAGAACGAGTTTCAGACCGCCGTCGACCTCGCCGCCCAGGCCTCGCTCGTCCCGCCCCTCGGCGATCAGGCCGACAGCGCGGTGGACTACACGTACGCCTTCACTCACACCCTCGACCCCAACGGGAGCGAGGGCGAGTACCTCGTCGTCACCAGCCCGATCGATTGCACCGGCCCCTACCTGAACGGGGAGATCAGCCTCGACCGCCAGGGCATCGCGCAGCCGGTCACCTGCACGGCGCAGGCGGACCTCGACTTCTCCAGGACCCCGATCAGCCTGCTCTGGTTCTGGACGATCCACCTCAGCGCCAGCGCGGACGCCTACCCCTCCGCGTACCGTCAGTGCGAGAGCGTCCCCGCTCCCGCCCCCGGCGCCACCTTCAACCCGGCCCAATGCTGAGCCGCCGGCGACGCAGGGCGGAACGGGGCCAGATCCTGGTGATGTTCGCCTTCTCGATGCTGTTCCTCGTGGTCGGCATGATCGCGGTGGCCGTCGACCTCTCCCAGCTCTACGAGGTGCGCGTGCGCCTGCAGGGCGCCGCCGAGCAGGCGGCGATGGCGGGGGCGAGCCAGATCGACTACGTGGCGGCGGAGAGCGGCAGCGCGGCGCTGGCGCCGTCCTTCGCGGCGGCCTGCGCCCGCGCCGGTGACGCCCAGAGCGGCGTGGCGGGGTCGACGACGTGCGTCAACCCCGGGGGCACCGATGAGGTGGTGGCGACCGTCTCCATCCAGGCCCCCGTGTCGATCCCGCTGCCCGGCGCGGGAGGAACCTTCACGATCACCGCCACCTTCACCGCCGCGCCCGTGCTGGGCGGGCAGACGCCGGTGGGGTAGGCGGGGCGCCCCGTCCGATCAGCGGCGACCGGTGGACCGCGGGTCGCGCTCGTAGAAGACCACCGCGAGCGGGAGGTCGTACGGCATACTGCTGGGCCCGACCCGGAGGTACACGTTCTGTTCGGGGGCGACATTGATGGTCGCCCCCGAGTCCGTCTCGTCCACGACCCGGTAGCCGTGCTGGGTGAGGCGCGCGCCGTCCCTGTCCCGCTCGTCCTCCGACGTGTACTTACGCCGGAGCCGCGCCGGGTAGGTGTCGCGCGCGGACCACTGGTTGAGCTGACGCCGCCTCCAGAAGTCGCGCAGCCAGCCGGCAGTGGTCACCGCCACATCTTCCCACCGTGCCGCGGCCGCCGGGATGGTGGACCCGGCGGTGGGCGTCACGCGGCCCCGGCGAGGTTCAACCGGCCAGGCGGTCCAGCCGTTCCGCGATCGCGCCGACGAAGTCCTCGTGCTCCGGCTTCATGAGCACGCTGCGGAGCACCCGGATTCGCTCCTCGCTGATCTCGAGGTCCGGGCGCCGGCGGTGGAAGCTCTCGCCGGTGACGCGAGCCACGCTCAGGTAGACAGGGTCCTCGGCGGCCATGGCCCGTTCGAAGAGGCACTGGCTGGCGGCGTCGACGTCGCCGGTGGTCATCCCCTCGCCCCAGGGGAAGTAGGCGACGATGTCCAGCTCGGGCTCCTGGTAGAGGCGCAGGCGTTCCGAGGCGCCGATCAGGCGGGCGAAGTGAACCGCCGCCCTCCGGCAGGCCGCGAGGATCGCGCCCATCCCGGACTGCGTGAGCGGGAAGAGCTGGAGGGTCGTCCAGAGGGCGGCGGCGGCGGCTCCCGCGCGGGAGCACTCCAGGCTGATCTCCCCAAGGTGGAGCTCGGAGGAGGTGAAGTAGGTGTACGGGGAGTCGTGGACGTAGAACCGACCGACCGACGGGTCATGGAAGAGGACGCAGCCGCAGCCGTAGGGCTGGAGGCCGTGCTTGTGGGGGTCGACCACGACCGAGTCGCACGCGGCGATGGCCCGGTACGGCCCCACCGGGATGTCCGCCGCTTCCGCCCACGCCAGGATCGCGTGGAAGCCCCCGTACGCGGCATCGACGTGCAGCCGCACCCCGTACCTCTCGCGCAGGGAGAGCGCCTCGTCGATCGCGTCGACAGCCCCGAGCGCCGTGGTCCCGGCGGTCAGCACCACGGTGCCGATCGAATCGGTGCGCAGCAGGTGCTCGAGAGCGTCCAGGTCGATCCGCCCCCGGGCGTCGGCGGGCACGCGGACCCCGCGGACACCGAGCAGGTGGCACATCCGCTCGTGGGTGTAGTGGCTCTCCTCGCTGAAGGCGATCGCGGCTCCCGGCCGGAGCTCCCGGGCGACGAAGAGCGCCTCCAGGTTGGCGATCGTCCCGCTCGAGGTCAGGTGTCCCAGGAACTCCGCGGGGTAGTGGAACATGGCGGCGACGGAGGCCACGGCCTCCCGCTCCAGCGCCGCCGTGGCCGGCCCCCCGTCGAGGGCGTGATTGTTGGGATTGATGAGCATCGCCATCAGATACGCGGCGGCCGCGGCGGGGTGGGGCGGCTTGAGCATCTGACCGGCGTAGCTGGGGTGGAAGAAGGGGTAGTTGTCCCCCAGCCGGCTGCCCAGCTCCTCCAGGACCCGCGCCGCCCGCTCCGCGCTGACCGCCACCGAGGGGTGTGGTGTGACGCCAGGCCAGCCGGCCTGCCAACGCCGCACCGTCTCGACTGCCTGCAGGCTGGCGGAGTCGAGATCCATCGACGCAAGTCTACCGGCGGCGCGGGAGAGGTTCGGCGGGCAGGCCGGCAGGTCCGGCACCGCGTGGGCGGGCAGCCGTCCCCATCCCTTGACGTCTTCCGGCAACATGCTATAGTGCGCATCGCAATATGTCGCAGCGCATAGCAAGGCCGCCCCAGGGGACGATCGCCCTCACCGCCCTCGCCCTGCTCACCGAGCGCCCGCTCCATCCGTACGAGATGCAGCGGCTCATGCACGACCGGCGCAAGGACTACGCCGAGGGCAGGACGCGCGCCCTCTACCGGGCGATCGAGGAGCTCCAGGCCGCGGGGTGGATCGAGCCCGTCGAGACCACGCGGGAGGGCCGGCGGCCGGAGCGCACCGTCTACCGGATCACCCCCGACGGGCACGAGGCGCTCGAGGACTGGCTCCAGGATGTCCTGGAGCGTCCGGTCCACGAGCACCTTGCCTTCACCGCCGCGGTCGGCATGCTCGCCTACCTCCCCCAGGACCGTGCCATGGGCGCGCTCCAGCACCGGGTGGTCGAGCTGCGGGCCGAGCTGGCGGCCCGCGACGAGGCGTCCACGGCCCTGGACCAGGAAATGCACCTTCCCCGCGTCGTCCTCCTCGAGGACGAGCACGAGCGAGCGCTGCGGGAGGCCGAGCTGCGCTGGATCGTGGCGCTCCTGGAGGACATGCGCGTGGGCCGGCTGGGCTGGGACGAGGAGAGCCTCCGGACCCATTTCGAAGCGATGCACGATCACGAGGCCGCCCGGCGGGGACGCCACCACGGGCCGGCCTCCGATCCCGATCAGACCTAGCGACCCAGAGGAGGGCCCACCGATGATCCACACTCGAAAGCTGCGCCGCACCTTCCGAGGCCGGCGGTCCACGGTCGAGGCGGTTGCCGGCGTCGACCTCGACGTGGCCGGCGGCCAGACCTTCGGGTTCCTGGGCCCGAACGGTGCCGGCAAGACGACCACCCTGCGGATGCTCTCGACGCTCCTCCCGGTGACCAGCGGCGAGGCGACCGTCGCCGGCTGCGACCTGCTCCGGGAGCCGGCCAGGGTGAGGCAGCGGATCGGCTACGTCAGCCAGGAGGGGAGCAGCTACTCGGAGGTGACCGGACGCCGCGAGCTGGTCATCCAGGGGCGCCTCTACGGGATGAGCGGGGGGGCGGCCGACAGGCGGGCGGCGGAGCTGCTCGAGACCCTCGAGCTCACGGACTGCGGTGACCGCAAGACCAAGACGTACTCGGGCGGCCAGAAGCGGCGCCTCGACGTCGGCATCGGGCTCATGCACCTCCCCCAGCTCCTCTTCCTGGACGAGCCGACCACCGGGCTGGATCCCCAGAGCCGGGCGCGGATGTGGGACGAGGTCCGCCGCCTGCGCCAGTCCGGCACCACCGTCTTCCTCACCACCCACTACCTGGAGGAGGCCGACGCGCTCTGCGACCGCATCGCGATCATCGACCACGGGAAGATCGTGGCCGAGGGCACGCCCGAGGAGCTCAAGCGGGAGATCGCCGGCGACGTGGTGCTGGTGGGACCGGAGGGCCCGCCCGAGCACGCCCGCGACATCCTGAAGGGGCAGGACTTCATCCGTGAGCTGACCGAGGAGGACGGCGCCCTGCGCCTCTACGTCGACCGGGGCGAGACCGCGATGCCCCAGATCATCCGGCTCCTCGACGGCGCGGGCGTGACCCTTTCGGCACTCTCGCTTCACCGTCCGAGCCTGGACGACGTCTTCTTCCGCCAGACCGGGCGCTCGCTCCGCGAGACGGCGCCATGACCGAGGCGATCCGGTTCCAGATGGAGTACAGATCGTGAAGCTGCTGCGCGACACCTGGCTGATGTTCGGCCGCTACTTCTACATCTTCATCAGCAATCCGATCTGGGTGATCATCGGCGTGATCCAGCCGGTGCTCTACCTGCTCCTCTTCGCGCCCCTGCTCAAGTCGATCGCGCACATGCCGGGATTCCCGCCGGGCGGCGCCTACAACGTCTTCGTGCCGGGACTGCTGATCCAGCTCGGCCTCTTCGGGGCGAGCGGGGTCGGTTTCGGCCTCATCGACGAGCTGCGCTCGGGCGTGATCGAGCGCTTCCGAGTCACCCCGGTCAGCCGGTTGGCACTGCTGCTGGGGCGCGCCGGTCGCGACCTTCTGACCCTACTGATCCAGTCATTGATCCTGCTCGCGCTGGCCGTGCCCTTCGGGCTCAAGCCGACCCTGACCGGCGTGGTGATCATGCTGGGCCTGGTCGCGCTCATCGGTCTCGGCATGTCCTCGATCGCCTACGCCGTAGCGCTCGCCCTCAAGGACGAGAACTCATACGCGCCGCTGGTTTTCACCATCTCCCTCCCCCTGCTGCTGCTGAGCGGTGTCCTGCTGCCGCTCAAGCCCTTGGCTCCCCAGTGGCTGCAGGACATCGGCCAGGCCAACCCCCTCTACTACGCGGTCAACGCCGCCCGCGACCTCTTCAACGGCAGGGGCGGCTCGCCCGAGGTGCTCGAGGGGCTGCTGATCATGGCCGCGCTCGCGGTGGTGGGTGTGGCGATCGGGGCCCGGCAGTTCGCCCGCGCGATCGCCTGACGAGCCGGACCGGCGGAGGTTCAGAGCCGAGTCAGCTGGGCCAGGTGCCGTGCACCGAGGGGCGTGACGGTGGACGCCCCTGACGGCGCCACGTCGCCGGTCACCGGGTCGGAGGCCGGGGCTGGAAGCCATAGGCGCCGGAGCCGGTCACCGACGTGGGCTGGTCCGGCAGGGGCGCGCACGCATAGACACCATCGATGCTCACCGTGTCGCTCGCGTAAGGCGAATGCAGCGCGGATCCACCGCCATTCAGGCGACGTACCCCTGCTCCCCCCACACCGAGAGCGAGACCGGCGGGTCCGAGCAGTAGCCGGATCCTGTCAGCGCCGATTCCCGGCCGCTCCCCACACTCGGCGCCGGAGGACCCGCCAGCTGCACGGTTGCCGAAGCGGTCGCCTCCTCGCCGGACCGGTCGAGGACGGTGAGCGTGACCGTGTGCGTGCCGCCGTACTCGAACGTGTGCTGGACACTCGGGCCCGGTGAGCCCTGCGTGTCCGAGCCGTCTCCGAAGTCCCAGATGTACGCGGTGATCGGGCTGGACGCCGCGACGGTGGCCGAGGCGGTCACGCCGGCCGGTGCCGACGGCGAGGAGGCGCGCAGGGTGAGGCTGACGAGCACCGCCGGTGCGCTGGCCATCGCAGCCGCGGGGGGGGAAGTGGTGCCAGCCGCGAGCACCGCAGGAGGGCGCGCCACCGCAGCGACGGCGAAAGCAACCAGCACCGCCGTCGATGCGGCGCGGTGCCAGTCACGCAACCGGACACGGTCGGTTCCGGCGGCGCGGAGCCCTGTCCAAAACTAGTGACCCGGCTTACAGGCATCCAGCGCCGTCCGTCTGCGCCGGACAACCCCTGCCCGGAGAACGATCAGCGGCGGCGCAGCCGGCTGTCGGCGATCTCCGGTGCGGCCCAGCCGGCGTCGGCGGGGTTGAGGTTGGTCCCGGGGGGCACGATCCCGTCGATGCGGTCGAGGGTGGCCTGGTCGAGGGTCACGTCGGCCGCGCCGAGCTGGCTCTCCAGGTGCTCCATGGTGCGCGGCCCGATGATCGCGGCGGTCACCGCCGGGTGCTGGAGGACGAAGGCGATGGCGAGGTGGATGAGGCTCATGCCCGCCTCGCCGGCGAGCTGGGCCAGCGCGTCGGCGGCCTCGAGCTTGCGCCGGTTCTCCGGCAGCGAGAGATCGAAGCGATGGGGCAGCCGCCCGGAGCGGGTGCTGGTCGGGGCCGCCTGGCCGCGGCGGTACGCTCCGGAGAGGAATCCGCCCGCCAGCGGGCTCCACGGGATCACCCCCATGCCATAGCGCTGGCAGACGGGGAGGACCTCGGTCTCCACGCCACGGACCAGTATCGAGTACGGCGGCTGCTCGCAGACGAAGCGCTCGCGGCCCCGGCGCTCGGCGACCCACTGGGCCTCGACGATCAGGGACGGCGGGAAGGTCGAGCTGCCGATGGAGCGGACCTTGCCCGCCCGGACCAGGTCGGTGAGCGCCCCCAGGGTCTCGTCGATGTCGCAGCTGGGGTCGGGACGGTGGATCTGGTAGAGGTCGATCCAATCGGTGCGCAGGCGGCGCAGGCTCGCCTCGCACTCGCGGATGATCCAGCGCCGCGAATTGCCCCGGGAGTTGGGATCGGGGCCCATCGGGCTGTGCACCTTGGTGGCGAGGACCACGCTGTCCCGCTTCCCACCCTCGAGGGCACGGCCGACGATCTCCTCGGACTCGCCCTGGGAGTACACGTCGGCGGTGTCGATGAAGGTGATGCCGGCATCGAGAGCGCGGTGGATGATGCGGACCGACTCGTCCTGGTCGGGGTTGCCCCAGGCGCCGAACATCATCGCCCCGAGGCAGAGCTCGCTGACGCTGATCCCGGTGCGGCCGAGGATGCGCTGCTCCACGTCTCACACGATACGCGGTCGGTACGCGATGCCGGCTGCGCGGTCAGGGCTGCCGACGGGAGGGTGCCGGCGGGGCACGTCGTCGCAGTGGGGGCTTGCGCAGGCGGCAGTTGCAATGCCGCCGAGCACGAGCAGCCGACGCCGTTCGGCGTCGGACTGCGGTCCCCCGAAGACGATGTGCCCCGCCGGGCACCCACCGCGGGCGATCTGCGGCCGGCACCCCGCCACGACCGGCCTACGCGAACGCGTCCTCGCCCGTGATGGCCTTCCCCAGGATCAGGCTGTGGATCTCCTCGGTCCCCTCGTAGGTGAGCACCGCCTCGAGGTTGGCCATGTGACGGGCGACCGGGTACTCGAGGGTGATCCCGTTGGCCCCGAGGATGGTCCGGGCCTCGCGGGCGATGTCGAGAGCGATCCGCGTGTTGGCCCGCTTGGCGAGCGACACCTGCACCGGGTGCGCCTGGCCAGCGTCCTTCAGGGTGCCGAGCCGGTGGGCGACCAGCCGACCCTGGACCAGCCGGGTGGCCATCTCGGCGAGCTTGGCCTGGGTGAGCTGGAAGCGCGCGATCGGCCGCCCGAACGCCTGGCGGGTCTTGGCGTACTCGACCGCCGCCTCGAGGCAGGTGCGAGCCGCGCCCAGCACCCCCCAGCAGATGCCGAAGCGGGCCTCGTCGAGGCAGGAGAGGGGCGCGCCCAGCCCGCGGGCCTCCGGCAGCATCGAGGACTCCGGCAACCGCACCTCGTCGAGCACCAGCTCGGAGGTGACCGAGGCGCGCAGCGCGAGCTTGCCCTCGACGTCGCGGCTGGAGAAGCCGCGCACGCCGCGCTCGACCAGGAAACCACGGATCCCCTCCTCGGTCTGAGCCCAGACCACCGCGATGTCGGCAAGGGAGCCGTTGGTGATCCACATCTTGGTTCCGGAGACGACCCAGTCGCCGCCGTCTCGCCGCGCCCGGGTGCGCATCGCCGCCGGATCGCTGCCGGCGTCGGGCTCGGTCAGGCCGAAGCAGCCGATCGCCCTGCCCGCCGCCATCTCGGGGAGCCACCGCCGGCGCTGCTCCTCGCTGCCGTAACGGCGGATCGGGAACATGGCCAGCGATCCCTGGACCGACACGAAGGAGCGCAGCCCGCTGTCCCCCGCCTCCAGCTCCTCACAGGCGACGCCGTACCCCACCGCCGACGTCCCGGCGCAGCCGTAGCCCTCGAGGTGCATGCCCAGGAGTCCGAGGCCCGCGATCTCACCGACCAGCTCGCGCGGGAAGGTGCCCGCCTCGAAGTGCCCGCCCACCAGGGGGAGGAAGCGGTCCGTGACGAAGCTCCGGACGGTCAGCTGGATGAGCCGCTCCTCGTCGGTGAGGAGCTGGTCGATGGCGTAGAGGTCGACCGGGTCGAGACCGGACGGTGCCTCCCGTCGAGCCGGGCTGGTCATGGCGCGCCCATTGTCACTCAGGCGGGGAACACCGGGCGGATCGACGGCGCCGGCCCCTTCAGTGGCCGATGCCCAGCTCGATGGCCTTGACCAGCAGCATCAGCATGGCCACGAGTATGTAGCCACCCATCGCGGTCATTCCGATCTTGCGGCCGCGCGACGGCGCCGGGCGGGTGAGGAGGGCGATCGGCGGCATGCGCCAGGTGAACCGGTCCTCCTTGTCACGTGCGCTCACGGCCGGCGCCAGGCCGCCGCGTGTGGCGATGCCGATCCCGAGCAGCCCGACCACGAGGATGCCGCCGAAGACGATCAGCAGGAGGGTGACGCTGACGCCGGAGAAGATCGTGGAGAAGACGAGTATCAGGGAGAGCATCACCAGGGTGGCGAGGATCACGGTCGCGAGCACGTTCAGCCACGGGCGGTTGACCCAGGGACCGAGCACCGCCGGGTCGTTGCAGAGCAGGAGCAGGAAGAGGCTGGCGCTGGGCAACAGAGTCCCTGCCAGGGCCTGCACCGCGGTGGTGATGAGGCCGAGCGGCGCCGAGGGGATGAGCACGATGGCGGCCGCCACCACGACCACGACGGTGAAGACCCCATAGAAGAGCTTGGCCTCGCGCCAGGAGCGATGCAGGGAATGGCGAATGCCGAAAACGTCCCCGAACGCGTACGACGTCGCCAGGGTGACCGCGCTCGCGCCAATCACCGAGGCGTCGATGAGCAGCACCGCGAAGATGGCACCCACCGCCGAGCTGATGTGCCGAGCCAGCCCCTGGGCGACCGTCTGGGCGTTCACGAACTGCCCGGCCAGGGCGGTGCCCTGGAACGCCGTCGCCGCCGCGATCATGATGGCCGCGGCGCCGATGACCACGACGAAAGCGCCCACCACCGTGTCGGTGCGCTCGTAGGCGATCCACCGCGGGGTGATGCGCTTGTCGACCACGTTCGACTGCTGGAAGAAGAGCTGCCACGGCGCCACCGTCGTCCCGACGATGGCGACGATGAGCAGCGCGCCGTCGGAGGTCAGCCCACCCTGGATGCCTGGAACCAGGAAACCGTGCAGGGCCGGCCCGAGTGTGGGATGCGAGAGCACGACCAGGGGGATCACCAGCGCGTTGCCCCCCAGGATGACGAACATCAGGCGTTCCCAGGTCGAGAACTTGCCGGTCACGGTGATGCCGATCAGCAGCAGGGCGCCGAGGGGGACGGCGAGATAGACGCTCACCCCGAAGTAACTCGCCCCCAGGCCGATGCCGATGAACTCGGTGGTGATGGTCAGGAAGTTGAGCAGGAAGAGGTCGCCGACAGAGAACCACCCCCAGAACTTGCCGAAGCGCTCGAAGATGAGCCGCCCGTGGCCGACCCCGGTGACCGCGCCGAGCCGCACCACCATCTCCTGGTTGACGATCAGCACCGGTACCAGCAGGACCAGGACCCAGAGCAGGCTGGTTCCGTAGTCCTGACCGGCCTGGGCGTAGGTGGCGACACCGCCCGCGTCGTTGTCGCCGACCATGACGATGAGTCCCGGTCCCATGATCACGGCCAGGGCGAGCAGCCGCCGCCTCCACGTCCGCCGGGAGCCGTGCTCGTGCTCGCGGATGGTTCCGAAGGCCCCCTGGATGTCGCCGACGTGGGCACCGTCGAGGACCGCCGTGCTCCGCACGTCTTCCGGGTTTCGGAGCCTCTCCTCGACCAAGCCGGACCTCCCGCTGCCGGATGGGGCAGCACAACCGAGCGGGCCCGCCGCTCAGGAGGTCACGGCGACGTCAGACCCCTTTGCGGACGTGCCCAATGACGCCGGCGCGCCAGGACATCGCCGATGATGTCGCTGGAGCCCCGGACCGCCTACTATCGCCGTCTTCCATGGGCACCTCTGGCTGTTGACTGGCGGCGCAAGTCTAACAGGGGGACATCGACCCCCCGACCCGGTCCGGCCGGATCGCCGGCCGCCACCGAGCGTCAGCCGTGATCGGCCTCGGAACGGCGGCGCCAGGAGTCGGGCAGGATCGCCTCCAGCACGTCGTCCACGGAGATGACGCCGATGATGCGTCGGCCCTCGTCGACGACCGGGGCCACGCTGAGGTTGAAGTCGGTCATCAGCCGGGTCACCTCGGGCAGGTCGTCACCCACCTCCAGCGCGGTGTCGCCGCGCTGCACGAGCTTGGCGACCCCGCCGTTGCCCCGGGCCTGGATCAGGCTCACCAGGGGCACGGCGCCGACCAGGCGACCGGAGGCGTCGGTGACGAAGACGTCGGTGAGCACCTGGGGCGAGAGGCCGGCGGCGCGGACGGCGGCCAGGGCCTCGGTCACCGTCGCCGCCTCCGCCACGGCGACGAAGTCGGGGCTCATCAGCCCTCCGGCGCTCTCCGCGCTGTAGCTGAGCAGGGCCCGCACCTTGGCCTGCTTGGCGGCGGGGAGCAGCGCGAGGATCGGTGCGCGCCGCTCCTGGTCGAGCTCGGTGATGAGGTCGGCGGCGTCGTCGGCGCCCATGCCGGCGAGCACCGCGGCCGCCTCGGCGTCAGAGCGGGAGCGGAGGAACTCGACCTGGTGCTCGGTGTTGAGCTCCTCGAAGACGTCCGCCTCGAGCTCAGGGTCGGCGTGGACGGCGGTGATGATCTCCTCCCCCTCCTCGTGCGAGGCGCGTTCGACGATGTCGGCGATCTCGGCGGGGTGGAGCCGTCGCAGCCGGCGCAGCGGCATGAACAGCCGGGAGGTGGGGACGTGACCCACGAAGGGCTCGATCTGAGACCAGTCGACGAGATACCGGCTATCGTGCCGGAGGGCGTTGAGCGGCGGAGGGAGCAGCCGCCGCAGCCCGCCCCGGGGGCTGGAGTCGACGCCGGTCACCCGCCAGCCACCGCGCCCGGCGCTGAGCTGGATGTCGGCGGCGATGATCAGCCGCCCCGTCTCCACGCCGATCACGCGGCGGCCGAGAACGTCGCTGCGGAGCAGGACCTCCCCCTGGCGGCGTTCGAAGCGGAGCAGGCTGAGGGTCTCACCGGTGAGCTGGACGCGGCGGGGTGCGATCTCCCCGACCCGGTCGCTGGGGACGAAGAGCTGACGCCCGGCCAGGCGGCCGATCAGCCCGGTCATGGGCGGATAGCCGCCCGCGCCGAGCCGGACGATGACGTCCTCGACCCGCCCCAGGGTCTCCCCGGCGCGGTCGACGAGCCGGCTGCCGGTGATCTGGGTGAGCCAGAGACGCGCGACCCCCGACGGCGACGGCTCGGTGTCTGATGTGGTCATCTGACGGCCTACAGTCTGCCACGTCGATGTGGCCCGAAGGCGCGCTCAGCCGGGAGGGCTCAGGTCATCCCCCGCCGGGCCATCCTCCGCTCCGGGGGGCGGCATGGGCGGCTCGTCCGCCACGGCGGGGAACGCGTCCGGGTCGGCCGCGGCGACCGGGGACGAGGGCGGCTCGGTCCTGACGTCGAGCGGCGCGGGTGCCGGCGCCAATGCGGTGGGGCGCGGCGACGACGGTTGCGGTGCGGCCGAGACCGGCACCGGCTGCGGGGCGGCGTCCGCCGGCAGGGCGGATCCGCTGAGGGACCGCGGCCAGCTCACCCCCATGCTCGCCCCGCCCGCCGGCGAGTCCCAGATCTGCCAGCGGCCGCCCGTCGCGGTGACCACCGAGTTGGCGATGGCGAGGCCGAGACCGGCGCCGCCGGGCCGGTCGGTGGCGCGGCGGAAGCGGTCGAAGATCCGCTCCCGCTCGGCGAGCGGGATGCCGGGACCGGAGTCATCCACCGACAGCCGGATCCGGGTGCCCTCAGCCCAGACCGAGACGTCGACGGTCCCGCTCTCGGGGACGTACTTGCAGGCGTTGTCGAGGAGGACGCCGAGAAGGCGGTCGAGCCATTCGGGCGGAGCGTGGACCACGAGCGGCATGGGCGCGGTCCGGACCGTGAGCCGGATGCCCTTGGCCTCGGCGACCGCAGTGAAGCGGTCGGCGGCGATGTGGGCGAGGATGGCGACGTCGACGTGCTCCGCCTGCGCCCGGTCACGGGTGCTGTCGAAGCGCGCCAGCCACAGGAGGTCCTCGACCAGCCGGCGGATGCGGCCGCTCTCGCCCTGCACGCGCTGGAAGGCGGACCGGTACCAGGCCGGGTCGCGCGGCTCGGCGAGGGCCAGCGAGGTCTGCGCCTCGATCACCGAGAGCGGGGTGCGCAGCTCGTGGGAGGCGTCGGCGGTGAACTCCAGCTGGCGCAGCCGGGCCAGCTCGATGGGGGCGGCCACCCGGCGACCGACGGCGAGGGCGCCCAGGAAGACGGCGAGCAGGAGGATCGGGCCGACGATGCCCTCGGCCAGCATGACCGTGGTCAGCGCGTTCCCGACGCTCGCCATCGACTGGCCGACCACGATCCGGGCGAGCTGGAACTGGAGCACGCTCACCGTGCCGGCTGCGGAGTCGAGGGTCCGGGAGGTGATGGTCGGGCTGCGCACGACGCCCGCGCCCGCGATCAGGTAGCTGGTGCCGTTGAGCGACACGGTCCGGGCCGAGGTCACCCCGGCATCCAGGGCGGGCAGGGAGAGCGCGGACGAGGTGCCGGCGAACTGGTGATCCGCCGTCACCCATTGGTGGGCCTGGCCGGTGGTGTCGATGCACCAGACGTACTGCGCGAGACCGTTGTCCGCATCCGCATCGAGGGTCGGGAAGAGGGCCTGCGGCCGGGGCCCCGGGACGATGTTGGTGACGTCGGCGACAGCGGTGTTCAGGGTCCTCGCCACCTGGCCGTTCACGTCGCCGGTCAGCTGCGAGGTGACGATCAGTGCCACCACCACCGATACCACCAGGTAGACGCCGGCGACGATGGCGGTGCTGATGAGCGCCACCCGCATGGAGGCACCCCGGACCCGGCGGGGCGTGCCGGGCGCCGCGCTGCGCGACCCGGCCAGCCGGTCCAGGGCGCGGCCCGTCCGCGACGGAGACGGCGAGCTCACTCCGCCGCCTCCTCCAGCCGGTATCCCGCTCCCCGCACCGTGACGATGCGGATGCCGGCACTGGGGAGCTTGGCCCGCAGCCGGCTGAGCTGGACGTCGATCGCGTTGGAGCCCATGGCGTCGGTCTCGTCCCGCCAGCCGTGCTCGGCGATCGCCTTGCGGTCGACCACCGCCGGGGAGCGCCTCATCAGCAGCTCGAGGATGTTGTACTCGGTGGTGGTGAGGTTGACGGGATGCCCGAGGACGGTCACCTCGCGGCGCACCGGGTCGAGCGCCAGGCTCCCCCGGGTGATCACCGGCGCGTCCACCCCGCGCGGGCGGCGCTGGAGGGCCCGGACGCGAGCCAGCAGCTCGCCGAAGTCGAAGGGCTTGACCAGGTAGTCGTCGGCGCCGGCGTCGAGGCCCTCGACCCGGTCCGGCGGGGTGTCGCGGGCGGTCAGCATCAGGATCGCGGTCGGCCGCTCGTTGCGCCGCGCCCAGCGGACCACGTCGATGCCCGAGCCACCCGGCATCCGCCAGTCGATCACGGCGACGTCGTACTCGTAGAACTTGAGCTGGTCGATGGCGTCGTCGCCGCGGCCGACGGCGTCGACCTGGTAGCCCTTGTCCTCCAAACCCTGGATCAGGACCGCCCGGAGTCCCGGGTCGTCCTCGGCCACGAGGATTCGCATGGCATCAGTCTCCCGCACTCGGGCCTCGAGCGCGGTCTCTGCACGGACCTGGATCGGTCGGGGGTGGCGCCGGCCGCCGCAGCGGCCGGCACCACCGGAGGGAGGGGGAGGATCGCGTAGCGCCTCCTATTGCACCCCAGCCCACCTTTCGAGTCCGTGAAGGCGGTTCAATGGCGCCGGCTCCCATGCGCATAGCCCTTATCGCTCCCCTGATCGCGCCGCTCACCGAGCCTCATCTCGGCGGGGTCCAAACCTTCCTGGTCGACCTCGCCCGGGGTCTCACCACGCGCGGCCACGACGTCACCGTGTTCGCCGCCCGCGGGTCGCGGGTGGACGGGGTGAGGGTGGTGGACACCGGTGTCGACGCCGCCACGCTGGGCGCGACCCTCTTCCACCCGGGCCAGGAGACGGACGATGACCGGCGGTCCGAGACCGCCTTCGCGGCCACCGCCGCGCTCATCACGTCAGGAGGGTTCGACCTGGTCCACAACCACGCCTTCGACGTCCCCGCGATCCGCCAGGCCGGCACGCTGGTCACACCGGTGCTCCACACCCTCCACATGCCGGTCGACGCCCGGATCGCCGCCGCCCTGGCCGCGGCGCGGCGCGGCCCCCACCCTCCACGCGTTGCCGCGGTGTCGGAGGCCCAGGCGGCGGCCTGGCGCCCCGTCGCCGAGATCGATGGCGTGCTCCGTCCCGGCATCCCCACCGCCACCATCCCGTGGTCCCCTGCCCCCACCTCGAAGCGCCTCATCTTCGCCGGCCGTCTCTCCCCCGAGAAGGGTGCGCTGGAGGCGGTGGCGATCGCCCGGGCGGCGGGGAGAGACCTCCTCCTCTGCGGCCCCGTGTACGACCCGGGGTACGCCGCGCGGGTGGAGGCGGAGCGCGCCGACCCCTCGGTGGAGGTCCGGCCGGCGCTGGAGAGGGGCGCCCTCTGGGTGGAGATGGGCCGGTCGGCAGCGCTGCTCTGCCCGTCGGCATGGGACGAGCCCTTCGGGCTGGTCGCGGCCGAGGCCAACGCCTGCGGGACCCCGGTGGTCGGCTACCGCCGGGGAGGCCTCCCCGAGGCCGTCGGGGAGGACGTGACCGGCATCCTGGTCCCGCCGGGCGACGTGGCCGGGGCGGCGGCGGGGGTGGCGCGGGCGGATGCATTGAGCCGTGAGGCGTGCCGCCGCCATGCCGAGCGAACCCTCGACCTCGGGGCGGTGCTCGACGCCCACGAGCTCCTCTATCAGCGCCTGGCCGGCGCCCGGGACTGACCCGCGCTCAGGCCGCCGCGACCTGGTTGCGCCCCGCCTCCTTGGCGACGTAGAGGGCGTCGTCAGCGCGGTGCACCAGCACCTCGGCGTCCTCGATCCCGGCGGTGTGGCCGATGCTCACCGTGACCCGGATCTTGGTGCCGTCGTCGAGGACGAAGGGCTTGACCGCGATCACCTGGCGCATCCGCTCGGCGAGCACCCCGATCGACTCCCCGGGGGTGTCGGTCAGCACCGCGATGAACTCCTCGCCCCCCCACCGCCCGAGAGCGTCCTCGGTGCGCATCGCCCCCTGGAGCCGGCTGGCGACCTCCTTGAGCACGGCGTCGCCGGCGAGGTGACCGTGCTGGTCGTTGACGTCCTTGAAGTGGTCGATGTCGACGAGCAGAACCCCGACCGTGCGGTCGTGGCGGCGGGCGGAGCTGATCACCCGGCGCAGGTGCTCGTCGAGGTGGCGGCGGTTGTAGATGTTGGTCAGCATGTCGATGCGCGACACCCGGTCCAGCTCCGCGTTGCGGGCCCGCAGCTCGTCCTGGAGCTCCTTGGTCCTCAGGGCGGCGCTGACCCGCGCCATCAGCTCGTTGGCCTCGAAGGGCTTGCGCAGGTAATCGTGGGCACCGAGCCGCAGCCCGGTCACCACGTCGGCGGTGTCGACCCTCCCGGTCAGGAAGACCACCGGGATGTCCTTCAGGTCGGGGTCGCCCTTGATCCGCTCGAGGGTGGCGTGACCGTCGAGCACCGGCATCTCCACATCGAGGAGGACCACGTCCGGGCGGTACTCGCGGCAGGCGGTGATCGCCTCCTCGCCGTCGACGGCCTCGACCACGGTGTGGCCGTCCGCCTCGAGCTGGCGCCGGAGCACGGCCCGGACCACCATCGAGTCGTCGGCGACCAGGATGGTGCCGTTCATTGGAGCGCCTTCCCCAGTTCGTCGGCGTCGAGGAGCAGGATCATCCGGCCGTTTTCGGCCCGGATCACCCCGGAGACCACCGGGTCCTCCTGACCGGCTGGCGGGGCCGTGATCGTCTCCTCCTCCACCCGGAGGATGCCGATGGCGCTGTCGGCGAGCAGCCCGTAGCGCTCTCCGGCGCCGTCCAGGATGAGGACGTTGCCGCTGCCCTCCCCGAGCAGGGAGAGCACGGCGAGGACCTCGTCGCCGCGCCGCAGCAGCCCCGCGATCCCCGGCCTGGCCGCCGGCAGGGGGGTGATCCCGGAGGCCAGGCGCACCTCCTGGACCCGCTCGATGGGGACCGCCCATTCACCGGTCGGGGTTGCGAAGTGGACCAGGGTTTTCATGGCGCGGGTGTCCTCGTGAGCCGGTGGTCCAGGAGCCGGACCAGCTCGCCGATCTGGTAGCCCTCGAGGGCGGCCTCGGCGGCTGCGGAGCTGCGGCGGAGAGCGGCCCGGGCGCCACTGAAGGCGCGGCGGGCCTGCCCCACGTCACCGAGCAGCTCGAAGGCGAGGCCCAGCTGGAAGTGGGCGATGGCGTGGTCGGGGTCCAGGTAGACCACCTTGCGCAGGGCGGCGACCGCGGTCGCCGCGTCCCCGGCCTCGAGGCCGGCCTCGCCCTCGGCGAGCAGCGCGCGGATCGAGGGTTCTCCCTGGCAGCCGCCGTCACTCCGGGCCGGTGCCGGCACCCGGGGCGATCCCAGGCTGGGCGCAGGGGGCACGGCGGGCGGCGAGCCGTCCCGGGCTCGGGCGGAGGGGGCGGCGTGGGCGGCACTCCGGCGCCCGGCGGGAACCGCCGGTGGCGCGGCGTCGGGGCGGGACCTCCGGGACGGCTCGCGGGCGCCGGCCGGGTTGTCCGGGAGGGGAAGGAACAGCCCCCCGGCAGGGTCTGCCAGCGCGGGGTCGGGCTGCCGGTACGCGAAAGCGGCGCCCACCCGGACCAGGTGGAAGCGCTCAGTGACCTGCCAGAGGGACTCGGAGTAGCCGAGGAAGACCCAGCCGCGCGGGTCCATCGTCGAGGCGATCCGTTCCAGGGCCGCCAGCACGTCGGGGCGGTCGAAGTAGATCAGGACGTTGCGGCAGAAGACCACCTGAGCCCCCGCCGCCGGAGCGGGCACGGGATCGCGGATGAGGTTGTGCCGGAAGACGGTCACCTTCTCCCTGAGCGCGGGGACAATCTCCCACTGCTCTCCGGCCCGGCGCAGGTACCGGCCGCGCTCCTTCTCGCCGAGCCCGGTGAGCTGGCGCTCGTCGTAGCGTCCCGACTGGGACTGACGGAGCGCCCGGGATGAAATGTCGGAGGCGACCACCCGCCAATTCGCGATGCCGCTCTCGGCCAGCACCATGGCGATGCTGTAGGGCTCGTGGCCCCAGGCGCAGCCGGCGCTCCACACCGTGAGCGGGGAGCGCAGGGTGGGGACGACGTCGCTGCGGAAGGCGGCGAATTGGGCCTGGTCGCGGAAGAAGGAGGTTTCCTGGACGGTGAGCTCGTCGAGCACCGCCTGGAGGGCGGGGCCCTCGGCGGCGATCTCCTCCACGATCTCGGCATCCGCCACGCCTCGCTGCTTCGCCGTCTGGCGCAGCCAGTAGTCGAGCCGGAACCGCTGAGCCGGGTCCAGGCGCAGACCCACGCTGCGCTCCAACACCTCGCGCGCCGTGTCGAGGAGGATCTCGTTGGTCATGCCGGCACCGGTACGCCGGTGGCACGGAGCACCGCCGCGGAGATCTCGGAGAGGGGCAGCACCAGGGAGGCGGCCCCGTTCTCGCGGGCCGCTTTGGGCATGCCGTAGACGGCCGATGTCTCCTCGTCCTGGGCGATGGTGAGGCCGCCGCTGCGCCGCAGGGCCAGCAGTCCAGCCGTTCCGTCGTCTCCCATCCCGGTGAGGATGACCCCGATCCCAAGGGCTCCGCAGTGCTCGGCCATGCTGTGGAAGAGGACGTCGGCAGAGGGCCGGTGGAGGGTCACCGGCTCGTCGCCCAGGGAGACGCGGTGACCGCGCCGGATCGAGATCTGCAGCCCCGGCGGAGCCACCAGCACCAGCCCGGGCTTCAGTGGAGCGCCGTCGACCGCGAGCTCGACCGGGAGCGCCGACTCCCGCCTCATCCAGCCCAGGAAACCGTCGACGAACCCGGACTGCAGATGCTGAACGACGATCACGGGCCGCTCCAGCCCTTCGAGCCCCGCGAGCACCCGCGTCAGCGCGGGCGGACCCCCGGTGGATGCCGCCAGGCCGACCACCCCTTCGAAGCTCCGCCGGTGAGCGCCGACCCCGCCAGGATGCGGTTCCCGGACGGTCTGGCGCCGGAGCCGCTCCCGACGGCGCATGGAGAGGCGGCCCAGCGCATGGAGCCGCTTGCGGAGCTCGGCTCCGGTGGGGAGATCCCACTTCGCCGGGAAGGTCATGACCTCCACGGCACCGGCCAGCACGGCCGCCATGGAGGCATCCCGGCGCTGTCCGGAGGGGACCAGGAGCAGGATGGGAACGGGAGCGATGGCGAGGATCTGCCGGACGACCGTGGCGGCCTCTCCGTTGGTCTCGAGGCCCGTCATGTCCAGGCTCACGATGTCGGGGTGGTCGTGGCTCATGAACGTCATCGCCTGGCCCGGGGCCGCCTCTCCCACGACGCTGGCGTCGCGGTCGGCCTCGACCGAGTGGTGCAGCTGAGCCGGGAAGGCGCCCGTCTGGGCGGTCACCAGCAGGACCCTCAGGTTGTCCTTCACCGGCATGCCGCGCACCTCGCCAGCCACCCCGAGGCGGTGCCGCCCAGCGTGGTGGCGCCGAGCGCGCCAACGCCGGTCACCGCTCGGCCCCCAGCAGCCGCTCGACCGCGTGGAGGAGCGCCGCCTGGTCGAAACCGCTCTTCACGATGTAGCCGTCCGCGCCACATTCCAGACCGCGCCGGCGGTCCTCGTCGCTGCCGCGGGAGGTGAGGATGATCACCGGGAGCGAGGCGAGCGAGGCCTGGCCGCGGATGGCCTCGGTGAGCTGGAAGCCGTCCATCCTCGGCATCTGGACATCGGTGAGGACCAGGTCGGGGCGCTCCTCCGAGATCTTGGTGAGCGCCTCCTCGCCGTCGCTCGCCACCTTCACCCGGTAGCCGGCGTTCTCGAAGATGGACCGCTGCAGCTCCCGGACCGTGAGGGCGTCGTCGACCACCAGGATCGAGGCGGCCTGCCGCGGCACGGGCGCCTCCGGGGCGCCTCCGTCGGCGGCCTCCGCCGAGCGGTCGCCGCTGTCCATGCGGCGGGCCCGTTCGATCAGGCCGGCGGCCTCCAGCACCAGGAGGATGCTGCCGTCGGGCTGGACGCCGGCGCCGGCCACCGCAGGCAGCCGGGGGACGAGCTCGCCCAACCCCTTGACCACGACGTCCCGCTGGTCCACGAGGTCGTCGACCCGGAACGCATGGCTGCGGGTCAGACCGGCGACGACCACGGCCGGGCCCTCGCTGCCGTTGCCGGTGCCCAGCACCCTGGCAAGGCTGCTGATGGGCACCGGGCGACCGTCCACCATGGTCATGGTCCGCCCCCCCACCGTCGCCGACGGCTGAGGCGGCAGGACCGCCCGCACCGAGTGGAGCGGGATGGCATAGGCCTGGCCGCCGGCGCCGACCACCAGGCAGCGGAGCGTGGCCATGGTGATGGGCACGGCGATCCGGAACTCGGTGCCCACCCCGGGGTCAGAGCGGACCTCGATGCGCCCTCTCACCGCATTGAGGCTGGCCCGGACGGCGTCGAGCCCGACGCCACGGCCGGACACGCCGGTGATCTTGGTGGCGGTGCTGAGGCCGGACCGGAAGATGAGGTACAGGGCGGCCTCGTCATCCATCTCCATCGCGCTGCTGTCGGTCCGGCCGGCCGCCTCGCGGACCCGGTCGACGTCGATGCCTCGCCCGTCATCGCTGACGGCGATCACCACCTCGGAGCCGAGCTGCATGGCGTGGAGGCGGATCAGCCCCTCGATCGGCTTGCCGCGGAGGCGCCGCTCGTTCGGCGTCTCGATGCCGTGGTCGACCGCGTTGCGGACCAGGTGGAGCAGGGGGTCGGCGAGGCGTTCCAGGACGCCCCGGTCGATCTCGGCGTCCTCGCCCCGGGTCTCGAAGCGCACCTCCTTCTCGGTCTCCCGGGCCAGGTCGCGCACCGCCCGGCGGAGCCGCGGCGCCAGCGACATGACCGGGATCATCCGAGCGTGCAACGCCAGCTCCTGCAGCTCGTTGAGGGAGCGGACCAGATCGCGGTACTCGGTCACGGTGGAGGGATCGCGTTGCAGCCGCTCCAGGAGGGCGCTCCCCAGGCGGAGAGTGGCAGCCGACGCCTCGCCGATCAGGCGGACCAGATCGTCGATCCGGTGCACCGGCATCTGGACCATCTCGGTGGTCGAGGCACGGACCGGCTCGACGTGCACCGCGGCGGCCTCGCCCGCGGCATGCTCGCCGGTCGCGTGGTCACCGGCGGCGGGGGGCTCGGCGGACGCCGGCTCCGGACCCCGTGAGCCTTCGGGGCCGGCCGTCCGACCCCCGGGGGCGTCGGGGCTCGCCGCCGCGACTGCCGGAGGGGCCGCGGAGACGGGCGGCGGCAGCGGGGCCTCGAGGACGGGCGGGGCGGCCGGGGGCTCGGGGGCGGGCGCCGTCTCGCCGGCGACGGGCGGACCTCCCACGGCGATGCGCAGCCGCTGCTCGGCGTCGAAGGCAGCCTGCTCGTGATCCTGACCGGCGACCGCGAGGGGGATGAGGGTTCGGATCGCGTCGACCCCCGCGAGCACCGCGTCGATCAGGGCGGCGTCAACCCCCCGTCGATCGCGACGCACCTCCTCCAGGAGGTCCTCGAGAGCGTGCGCCACCCGGGCGACGTGGGTCATGCCGACCACCGCCGCGCCGCCCTTGATGGTATGAGCCTCGCGGAACAGCGAGGCCACCAGCTCCGGGTTCGCGCCCCCCTTCTCCAGCTCGAGCAGCTCGTCGACGAGGGTGTCGAGCCGCCCCTCCGCCTCGGTGGCGAACAGGCGCTGGAAGTCGCCCTCGGAGATCGAATCGGGAGGGCTCACCGCGAGATCCGAGCAGGGCTGAGCAACGCCTCGACGTCGAGGGCGACCGCGAGCCGGGCGTCGCCGACGAGGTAGGTCTCGGTCGTCCCCTCCATGTCGGACTGGCCGACCGATTCGCTCAGGCGCACGGTTTGGGGCATCTCCGTGGCCACCAGGCCGGCGATCCCGTGGGCGGTCTCGACGAGCACCGCATAGGGCTTTTCGAGCACCGCGCGCAGCCCGAGCAGCTGGGCGGTGTCGAGCAGGGGGACGATGTCCCCGCGGACGTTGAACACCCCGCGCACCACCGTCGGCGAGGTGGGCAGCTCGGTCACCCTCGGCTCGACCACCACCTCGCGGACGGTCTCCAGGGGGAGCGCGTAGGTATCGCTGCCAACCGGGATCAGCAGTGCGAGCTGGCCGGCGCCGACGCCGGGCGCGGTCGCGGTGGCCACCTCAGGCCCCTCTCCCCCCGGGTGGCACGAGCCGCGGACTGGGCGGGATCTTCACTTGACTGTTTCCCCGGGCGGCGCGTCCCAGTCAGCCGTTCCGACGACGCTGGGCGGGGCCATTGGACGGCGGCATCATCACATGGGCGCTGTGAAAAGACGGACACGTCCTGACGAGAGTCGGTGACGGGGGTTGACGGGGGGACCTGAGCGGGCGGCGGCAAGCGCCGGTCCGGGTCTGCGCCGGCGACCTCTGCGAGGCTTTCGAGCTGGCAGTCAGCCCGCAGTCCTGCGTCACAATCATGGGGGCCCGCCCCGACCCCGTCGGGGAGCCGGCTGGCCCCGGCGCGGTCTTCCGAACTGCAATCCGAGGGGGCCCGACGACTGTAATGGATGGGGCCTGTCCTGACTGCCCCGGGGGCGAGCGCGGGGCCGGGCCCGGACGCGGTCGAAGGGCGCTGGAGCCGGATGGAGCACACTGTTCGGAGGGTCGGGGCCGGTCTGCATTCATGGGGGAGCTGAGGATGGCCGAGATCATCACCGTCTACGGGGCACCCTGGTGCCCCGACTGCAAGCGGTCCAAGAAGTTCCTCGCCGAGCACCGCGTCCCCTACCGGTGGGTGGACGTCGACGAGGACCAGGAGGGGCTGCGCTTCGTCGAGGAGCTGCAGAACGGCGGCCGCACGATCCCCACCATCGTCTTCCCCGAAGGCGACCACCTGCTCGAGCCCACCGACTCCGACCTGGCCCGCCGCCTGGGCCTGAAGCTGGAGGCCGACCGCGCCGCCTACGACCTGGCCATCGTCGGCGGGGGGCCGGCGGGGCTCGCCGCCGCCATCTACGCCGCCCGTGAGGGGATCAGCTCCCTGGTCGTGGACCGCAGCGCCCTGGGCGGACAGGCCGGGGTCACCGAGAGGGTGGACAACTACCCGGGATTTCCCGAGGGCGTCGGGGGTGCCGAGCTGGCCGAGCGGTTCGTCGCCCAGGCTCGCCGCTACGGCGTGGAGATGCTGGCCGCAGTGGCGGTCGAGGGCCTGGAGCGGGACGGAGAGGACACCGTGCTGCGCCTGGCCGGCGGGCAGCGGGTGTGCGCCTGCGCGGTGCTGGTGGCCAGCGGCTCGTCGTACCGGCGGCTGGGCGTGCCCGGGGAGGCCGAGCTGATCGGCGCCGGGGTCCACTTCTGCGCGACCTGTGACGGTCCCTTCTACAAGGGTGCCGAGGAGCTGCTGGTGATCGGCGGCGGCAACTCCGGCCTCGAGGAGGGGATGTTCCTCAGCCAGTTCGCCGAGAGGATCCGGATCGTGGAGTTCGGCCCCGAGCTCAAGGCCTCCAAGCTCCTGCAGGACAAGGTGCGCTCCGATCCGCGCTTCACGGTCCACACCAGCACCGAGGTGGTGGAGCTGCGTGGGAGCCCCAGGCTCGAGGAGGTGGTCGCCCGCGACCGCCGGAGCGGCGAGGAGCTGCGCTGGCATCCCCGGGGCGCCTTCGTGTTCATCGGGCTCGACCCGAACACCGCGTTCCTGCAGGGCAGCGTGAAGCTGGACCGCTGGGGCTTCGTGGTCACCGACGGCTATGCCACCTCGCAGCCGGGGGTCTTCTGTGCCGGCGACGTCCGGGCGGGGTCGACCAAGCAGCTCGGAGCCGCGGTCGGCGAGGGGATCGCGGCGCTCCTCGAGGTCAGGCGTTACCTGGAGAAGGGTCATGAGATCGCGCCGCACTCGGTGAACGCGTAGGGGCGCGGCTGCGCCCGGAACGTCAGGGGCCGCGGTCACCGGCAGTGACCGCCATCGCCGGGGTACCGTTCGGGCCGTGCCCCATCCCCGCCCTCGGTCATCGCGCTGATGCCCGGCCCGGTCCGCTGACGCCCGGCCTGGTCCGCTGATGCTCGGCCTGGTATTCGATCCCCGCCCGGCGCGGCTCGCCCTGGCGGGTGCGCTCAGCCGTCTCGACCCGCTGCTGGCCCTCGCCGGCCCGGGACCCCTCGGCCTGCGCCGGCTGCCCGACCCGCAGCTGCCCGGGGCCGGCTGGGTGGCCCTGCGGCCGCGCTTCACCGGGGTGTGCGGCAGCGACGTCACCGAGGCCACCCTCCAGGCGGATTGGGACAACCCGCTCTCCGGGCTCGTCTCCTTCCCGCACGTGATGGGCCACGAGGTGGTGGCCCGGGTGGTCGAACCCGGCGGGACCGACCTCGAGGTCGGGGAGACGGTGGTGGTCAACCCCTGGCTGGGATGCGCCGCGCGCGGCCTCCCCCCCTGCCCCGCGTGCGCCGAGGGAATGCTGCCCCTCTGCGCCCACCAGGGGGAGCCGATACCGGGCGTGTCGGGCAGCGGCATCCACACCGGGAACATCCGGGGCCTCCCCGGGGGGATGGGAACAGCGATGGTCGCCCACCATTCCCAGTTGCGCCGGCTGCCCGAAGGGCTCGAACCCCGGGCCGGTGTCCTCGCCGACCCCCTGGCGGTGGGCGTGCACGCCGCCGAGCAGGCCCTGGCCGGGGGGCATCCCCTGACCGGAGGACGGGACGCGGGGTCCGACCTCGTCGTGGTCCTCGGGGCCGGCACCATCGGCCTGGGGGTCGCAGCCTCCCTGCTCCCCGCCGGCGCCGGGCGCGTCCTGGTCAGCGCCGCCTGGCCATACCAGCCCGCCCTGGTGGCCGCCCTGGGAGCGGAGACCATCTCCCACCGGCCCGCCGACGTGGTCCGCCGTGTGTCCGAGGCCACCGGGGGCCGGCTCAGCCGGCCCTGGCGCGGCCTCCCCTGGGTGATCGCGGGCGGCGCTGCTGCGGTGGTCGACGCGGTGGGCAGCGCCGCCACCGCCGAGCTCTCCCTGGCCATCGCCCGCCCCGGCGGGACGGTGGTCCGGGTCGGCGTCGGACGGGCCCGCCGCACCCAGGCGACCCTCACCTACTTCAAGGAGGTCACCGTGGTGGGGTCGAACGGGTACCGCCGCCGGGACCTCGACACGGCGCTCGCCATGCTCGCCGGCGGGGAGGTCCCCTGGCGGGACTGGCTCACCCACCGCTTCGCGCTCGGCGCGTGGCGCCATGCCTTCCGCACCGCCGCGCGGCCCCAGGACCACGCGGCGGTCAAGGTCACCCTCGACATCCCCGAGCGCAGCTGAGGGCGTAGGCTCTCGCGGAGCCAGGGGTCCACGTGCAGCCGGCGCTGGGTGCACCGGCCGAGGGCAGCCGAGCCGGGAGCTGGGAGAAAGAGATGCAGGACTGGACCGGAGTCGCCGGCAAGCGGGTGATCGTCACCGGCGCCACCGGGGGGATCGGGCTCGCCGCCGCCTGTGAGCTGGCCCGCCGGGGAGCGCGGCTCAGCATCGTGGCGCGCAGCGAGTCGAGGGCGACAGCCGCCGTGGCCCGCATCAAAGCCGCGGGGGGGACCGGCACCGAGGTGGAGGTTCACAAGGCGGATCTCAGCTCGCAGGCCTCGATCCGCAGGCTGGCCGCCGAGATCCTGTCCGGTCACCCGAAGGTGGACGTGCTGATCAACAACGCCGGCGCGATCTACGCGTCCCGGCAGCTGACGGAGGACGGTCTGGAGCTGACCTGGGCGGTCAACCACCTCGCCCCCTTCCTGCTCACCAACCTGCTGCTGGATCGCATCCGGGCCAGCGCTCCCGCCCGCATCGTCACCACCAGCTCGGGCGCACACCACGGAGCGCGCATCCCGTTCGACGACATCAATGGCGACAGGGGATCCCGCGGCTTCGCCCGCTATGGCCAGACCAAGCTCGCCAACATCCTCTTCACCGTCGAGCTGGCCCGCCGCCTGGAGGGGAGCGGGGTGACCGCCAACTGCTTCCACCCGGGCTTCGTGGCCAGCGGCTTCAACAAGAACAACGGCCGCTTCATGGCCTTCGGCATGACCCTCGCCCGGCCCTTCGCGCGCTCTCCGGAGAAGGGCGCGGATACCCTGGTCTGGCTCGCGGACTCACCGGAGGTGTCGTCCCAGACCGGCGGGTACTTCGCCGACCGCAAGCGGAAGCAGCCGAGCGAGGCGGCCCGGGACACCGCGGCCGCGCGCCGGCTCTGGGAGCTGAGCGAGGCTCAGACGCACGCCGGGGCGAGCGGCTGATCGAGGGCTGAGGCCGGTCGGACGCCTCAGCCGACGGGCAGGTACGCGACCAGCTCGTCGAGGTGCGGCGACCAGTGGTGGGTGCGGTCGAGCATCCACAGCCGGTCGGTGCTCCGCGCGACCTCCACGGCCCGAGGGCTGAGGCGGGCGATCCGCTCGCAGACCAGGGTGGCGGCGTCGATCGCCTGGACGACCGCCGCGCCCGCGCCCAGGGCCAGCCAGAGGGGCAGCCCGGCCTCGTTGACCAGGTCCATGACGAGGTCGGGCAGGTCGTCGATGACGCCCTCGCGGTCGTAGCGGTCCCAGCGGGCGATGACGAAGCGGTCCCAGAAGGCGAGGTGGGCGAAGACGGCGGACGCCGTCCACCCCGCGGAGAGCTTCGGTTGCAGGTCGCCGGCGAGCACCTGGGAGCCGACCGTGCGCAGCCGCTCCAGCTCGGCGGCGTTGCGCGCGAGATGTCCGTGGTCGAGCTCAGCCATCGCCCGCGAATGGTGCCAGATCGCGTGGACCACCCGCAGCGCTCCGAACGGGCGGTAGGCGGTCCCCGCCGGGACCGGCGACCTGCAAGGAGACAGGTGGTCACAGCAATTTCGTCACGAAATACCCTTGGGGGCCGGCAAGATGAATGCCCGATCTGGATACATCTCACCGATCGGCCTGGGCGGTGCGTTGAAGGGGTGGTCAGAGCCGCGTGGCCTCCACGCCCTGGACGGCGCTGGATGCCCGTGGCCGGAACCCGCGAGCGGCCCGCCTCGACCCGCTGAGACAATCGGCGGGTCCATGAGCCCGCACCCCGCCGCCGCCACCGCCGAGTGGGGCCGCCTCCAGGAGGTGCCCCGCGGGCGAGCCCCGTGGCGGCACTGGGGCCCCTACCTCAGCGAGCGTGCCTGGGGGACGGTGCGGGAGGACTACAGCGCCGACGCGGACGCCTGGAGGTTCTTCCCCTTCGACCACGCCCGTTCGCGCGCCTACCGCTGGAACGAGGACGGTCTGGGCGGTATCTGTGACGACCGCCAGACGCTGTGCCTCGCCTTCGCTTTCTGGAACGGGGTGGATCCCTTCCTCAAAGAGCGCGTCTTCGGCCTCGACGGCCACCAGGGCAACCACGGCGAGGATGCCAAGGAGTACTGGTGGTACCTGGACTCGACTCCCACCCACTCCTGGATGCGCTGGAGGTACATGTACCCCCAGGGTCGGTTCCCGTATGAGCAGCTCGTCGAAGAGAACGGCCGCCGGGGCCGGCTCGACCCCGAGTACGAGCTGGTGGACACGGGGGTCTTCGACGGGGGCCGGTACTTCGAGATCACCGCCGACTACGCCAAGGCGGGACCGGAGGACATCCTCGTCGCGGTGTCGGTGCGCAACCACGGACCGGAGCCGGCCGACCTCCACCTCCTCCCCACCCTCTGGTTTCGCAACACCTGGGCGTGGGACGCCGACCACCACCGCCCCGAGATCAGCGCCGAGGGCGGCAGCCTGCGGGCCGCGCACCAGCTCCTAGGTCGCCGCCGGCTCGACGCCTCGCCGGGAGCCGTCCCGCTCCTCTGCGACAACGAGACCAATGCGCGCCGGCTCTGGGGCGCCGACGGGCCCGCGTACCCCAAGGACGGCATCGGCGACCACGTCGTCTCGGGCACGCCCAGCGTCCACCCGGGGAGGCGGGGCACCAGGGCGGCGCTCTGGTACCGGCTCACCATCCCGAGCGGGGGGACCGCCTCGCTGCGGCTGCGCCTTCACGACGCCACCGCGCCCGCCGACCTCAGTGACGGGTTCACCGCGGTCATGGAGCTGCGCCGCCGGGAGGCGGACGAGTTCTACGCGGCGCTCACCCCGGCACAGCGGAGCGCCGACGAGGCGATGGTGATGCGCCAGGCCTTCGCCGGGATGCTGTGGGGCAAGCAGTTCTACCACTACGACGTCGACCGCTGGCTGGACGGCGACCCCGCCTACCCTCCCCCACCGGCAGCGCACCGGGAGGGCCGCAACCGCGACTGGCGGCACCTCGACAACCGCGACGTCGTCTCCATGCCCGACAAGTGGGAGTACCCGTGGTACGCGGCGTGGGACCTGGGCTTCCATTGCGTGGCCCTGGCGCACGTGGATCCCGAGCTGGCCAAGAGCCAATTGATCCTCATCTGCCGGGAGTGGTACATGCACCCCAACGGCCAGCTCCCCGCCTACGAATGGGACCTCTCGGACGTCAACCCCCCGGTCCATGCCTGGGCCGCGCTGCGTGTCTTCGAGATCGCCGGCGACCGGGACTACGACTTCCTGGAGCGGGTCTTCCACAAGCTGCTGATCAACTTCACCTGGTGGGTCAACCGCAAGGACGCCGAGGGGCGCAACCTCTTCTCGGGCGGTTTCCTGGGGCTGGACAACATCAGCCCCTTCGACCGCTCCTCACCGCTGCCGGTGGGGGGGAGGCTCGAGCAGTCCGACGGCACCGCCTGGATGGCGATGTACTGCCTCAGCCTGCTGGAGATGGCACTCGCCCTGGCGGACCACGACGACACCTACGAGGACGTCGCCACCAAGTTCTTCGAGCACTTCACCATGATCGCGGTGGCGATGAACCGTCAGGGGCTGTGGGACGACGGCGACGGCTTCTACTACGACACCATCCACGCCGAAGACGGCACCCACACCCCGCTCCGGGTGCGCTCGATGGTGGGGCTGGTGCCGCTGATGGCGGTCACCGTCCTGGAGCCCGAGGTGATCGCCAAGCTCGGCAGCTTCCGAGCGCGGATGGCGTGGTACACGCACAACAAGCCGGACGTCGACAGCGTCGTCGAGCACTGCCACGTCCCCGGCCATCGCGACCGTCAGCTCCTCTCCATCGTCCACCCCGACAAGCTGCGCAGGGTGCTCGGCTACGTGCTCGACGAGCAGGAGTTCCTGAGCCCTCACGGGCTGCGCTCGGTGTCCCGCTTCCATGCGCAGCACCCTTTCGTGCTCGACTTCCCGGGGGGCCAGGTGGCCCGGGTCGACTACGAGCCGGCGGAGTCCCGCACCGGCCTCTTCGGGGGCAACTCCAACTGGCGCGGCCCGGTGTGGTTCCCGCTCAACTACCTGGTGGTCCAGGGGCTGCGCCGCTTCCACGCCTACCTGGGGGACGACTTCCAGGTGGAGTTCCCGTCCGGCTCGGGGCGGCAGCTCGACCTCAACGCGGTTGCCGACGAGATCTGTGCCCGGCTCGTCTCCATCTTCCGGGACGACAGCGGCCGCCGTCCGGTCTTCGGCGATGCCGATCTGTTCCAGCGCGACCCCGCGTGGCACGACCTGCTGCCCTTCCACGAGTACTTCCACGGCGACGACGGGAGGGGCCTGGGTGCGTCCCACCAGACCGGGTGGACCGGCCTGGTGGCGGACATGCTGGCGGAGCGGTGAGGGCACCGAGCGGTCTCCGGGACGAGCCGCCGCAGCGAAGGGCGGCCCCATGAGCCGGCGGGCCCTGGTGCTGTTCACAGTGATGTGCGTCATCTGGGGCATCCCCTACCTGCTCATCAAGGTGGCGGTCTCCGGGATGACCCCGGCCAGCCTCGTCTTCCTCCGGACCGGCATCGGCGCCGTCCTGCTGGTCCCGGTGGCGGTCGCCAGGGGGGAGGTGCGGCCAGTGCTCCGCGCCTGGAGGTGGGTCGTCGTCTACACGGTCGCCGAGCTGGCGGTGCCATGGTTCCTGCTCTCCAGCGCCGAGACGCGGCTGACCAGCTCGCTGAGCGGCCTGCTGGTCGCCGCCGTCCCTCTGATCGGGGCCCTGCTGGCCTGGATCACCCGCAGCGAGCACCAGCTGGACGGCCGCCGCCTGGCGGGCCTCGGCGTGGGCCTGGCCGGGGTCGGCGTGCTGCTCGGCTTCGACATCTCGGTGCGCGACCTCGGAGCGGTTGCCGAGGTCGGGCTCTGCACCGTCGGCTACGCGATCGGCCCGATGATCATCTCGCGGAAGCTGTCGCGCCTCCCGTCCGTCGGCGTGGTGGCGGCGTCGCTGGCCTTCGCCGCGTTGGTGTACGCGCCGCTCGGGATCGCCCAGCTGGCCGGCGGGCATCCCACCCCACGCTCGCTCGCCTCGGCGGCGACGCTGGGGGTGGTCTGCACCGCGGTCGCCTTCGTCCTCTTCTTTGCCCTCATCGCCGAGATCGGCCCGGTGCGGGCAACCGTGATCACCTACCTCAACCCCGCGGTGGCACTGGTGCTCGGGGTCTCGATCCTCGGCGAGCCGCTGCGGATCGGGGCGGTGCTCGGCTTCGCGCTGATCCTCGCCGGGTCGTTCCTGGCCACGCGGCGCAGACGGGAGGTGGGAACGGCGGGCGTGGCGGCGCCGACGACGGGGGAGGCGGCGCGGGCGGGCGCCGTGGAGATAGAGGCCGCGGACCTGCGCTGATCGCCGGCGTCACCCGCCGGGGTGCAGGTTCTTACGGTCCGATGCTCGGGACCCCCACAGGCGCGCCATCTAAGTGCTGTTAGGCGGCAGGTGGCCGCAGCTTCGGGCCGCCTTGGCCCCATCAGCAGGCGCCAGACCGGGGAGCAGGCGAGGCCGGCGGATGGCCGCGGTCCCGGCCTGACCTGGGACCCAGAGCCAATGCAGGATCCCCCCCATGGTGCCCTCCGGCCCCTGTACCACAGCGGATGCCTCCTGCCCCTCTATCAGAGGTCGGGCAAGCCCTTCGAGGCCAGGGCGGCGGCGAGGGTCTCGGGTCCCAGCGCCGAGAGCCCCAGCGGGGCCGCCGGCCGTGCGGGTGCCGCACCGGCGCCCTGGAACGGCCGCTGCCACCAGCTCACGTCGTGCCAGGCCCCGAGCTTCCAGCCCACCTCGCGGTACAGCGCCGCCCTGGTGAAGCCCACCGACTCGTGGAGCGCCACGCTGGCGGGGTTGGGCAGGGCGATGCCGGCCATGGCCTGGTGGTATCCCTGGACCGCCAGGAGGCGCAGCAAGGCCCCGTAGAGGGCTCGCCCGACGCCGCGGCGGCGGGCCGGCTCGGCCACGTAGATGCTGGTCTCGACCGACCAGGCGTAGGCCGCGCGAGCGGCGAAAGGTCCCGCGTACGCGTAGCCCAGGACCCCGTCATCGGAGCAGGCGACCAGCCACGGATGCGCCTCCTGGTGGGCGGCGATGCGCCGCGCCATCTCGGATGTTGTCGGGGGCGTGGTCTCGAAGGAGACGGAGGACGACTCCACGACCGGCGCGTAGATGGCGCGGACGGCCGTGGCGTCCGCCTCCCGCGCGATGCGGATCAGCATCGGGCGATCCTAACCGCGGGGCCTGGAGGGGCGGCTCACCGCTTCCGCCCGGCGGCCGGTCGGCGACGACGTGGACCGGTCCGCGGACACCACCGCAGCCTCGGCGCCGGTGGCCGTGGTGGTACGCTCTGCGCCGTCCCGGGGTGCCTGACGGCTGAGATCACACCCGAGAACCTGATCTGGGTAATGCCAGCGTAGGGAGGGCCGCAATGACGGTGGCGCGCTGCCTCACCATCGCCACCTCGGATTCCGGGGGTGGCGCCGGGATCCAGGCGGACCTGAAAGCGTTCGCGGCCGCCGGGTGCCACGGGATGTCGGCGATCGTCGCCCTCACCGCCCAGAGCACGGTGGGGGTGCGGGCCATCCACGAGCTGCCCGCGCACTTCATCACCGCCCAGCTCGACGCCGTCGCCGAGGACATCGGCGTCGACGCCGCCAAGACCGGGATGCTCTTCTCGGCCCCGATCATCGAGACCGTCGCCGACTGGCTCTCGGAGACCGGGTTCCCGCTCGTCGTCGACCCGGTGATGGTCGCCTCCTCGGGAGCGGTGCTGCTTCTCGATGACGCCGTCTCCACCCTGGTGCGCCGGCTCTTCCCGCGGGCCACGGTGATCACCCCCAACCTCCCCGAGGCGGAGGCGCTGGCCGGGCATCGGGGCAGCCGGCGGGAGCTGGCCGAGCGCCTCCACGAGATGGGCGCCCCGGCGGTGCTGGTCACGGGGGGCCACGGCGAGTCCGCCATCGACCACCTCTTCGACGGCCGCGAGCACCACGAGATCGAGGTGGCCCGCCACCAAGTCCCGGCGACCCACGGGGCCGGCTGCACCCACTCGGCCACGCTCTGCGCCCGGCTGGCCCTGGGCGACGACCTGCTGACCGCCGCCCGCACCGCCGCCCGGGTCGCGGCCGATGCCGTGGCCCACGGCTTGGTGGAGATTGGCCATGGGGACGGCCCGGTCAGCGTCCTCCACGGGCTCACGACGCCCCCCGTCCTCAGCCAGGAGTGATGCCGATGCCCGCCGACGCAACCCCGCGCTTCTCCCCCGCCGCCTCGCTGGCCGCGATCCGCGCCGCGCACCCCCTCGTCCACCAGATCACCAACTACGTGGTGATGAACGAGACCGCCAACATCACCCTGGCCATCGGCGCCTCGCCGGTGATGGCCCACGCCCTCGAGGAGGTCGAGGAGATGGCTGCGGTGGCCGGCGCGCTCGTGCTCAACATCGGCACCCTCTCGCCGGTGTGGGTGGAAGCGATGGTCCTGGCCGGCCGCGCCGCCAACCGGCACGGCGCCCCGGTGGTGCTCGACCCGGTCGGTGCCGGGGCCACCCGGATGCGCACCGACGCGGCACGGCGGATCCTCGGTGAGGTCTCGGTCGCCATCGTGCGCGGCAACGCCGCCGAGGTCTCGGCCCTGATCGGAGAGGCGGCGGAGATACGGGGCGTCGACTCGGTCGCCGCCGGCGACCCCGGCAAGCTGGCGGTGGCCGCGGCGCTGACCCTGGGCTGCACCGTGGCGGTCACCGGCCCGGTCGACCATGTCGCCGGGCCGGGGGGGAGCGCGAGCGTGAGCAACGGCGTGGCCATGCTCGGCCGCGTGAGCGGCACCGGCTGCATGGCCACGGCGCTCTGCGGCTGTTTCGCGGCCGTCAACCGGGAGGATCCTCTCCGGGCCGCCACCGAGGCGCTGGCCGCCTTCGGGGTCGCCGCCGAGCACGCCGCGGTGGGCGCCCACGGCCCGGGCAGCTTCCATGTCAACCTCTACGACTGCGTGGCCGGGCTCGACCCCGAGAGCCTCGACGCCGAGGCGCGCATCCAGGTGCGCGGCGTGGACGCTCCGGCGTGATCCTCCACGCCATCGTCCCTGACGCGGCGACCGCTGCCTGGGCGGCGCGCAACGGCGCCTCGGTGATCCAGCTGCGGCTCAAGGGTGTGGCCACCGCCGAGCGCATCCGGGTAGGCTCGGAGGTGGTGGCGGCCGTCGAGGATATGGCCATCATCGTCATGAACGATGACGTCGAGGCTGCGCGGGCGCTGGGGGTCGCCGTGCACCTCGGTCAGGGCGACCCTGGGGTGGAGGTGGCACGACGGGCGCGGATCGCATTCGGGCGCTCCGCGGGTAGCGTGGAGGAGGCCCGACGGGCGGAGGCGGACGGCGCCCGGTACATCGGCGCCGGCGCGATCTGGGAGACACCGAGCAAGAGCGACGCCGGCCCCGCCATCGGCCTCGACGGCCTCGGAGCGATCTGCCGGGCGGTGTCCATTCCGGTGGTCGCCATCGGGGGCGTGGACTCGACCAACGCAGCAGCCTGCATCGCCGCCGGCGCCGCCGGGGTGGCGGTGATCCGCTCGGTCACCGAACTGCCCCTACTACGAGCGGTCGTCGAGAGGGCGATCGCCACTGCGGGTGGAGCGCTCCGGTGAGGAGCGCTGCGGCGAGGGGCGGTGCGGGGAAGAGATGGGGGCAGGCGGGGTGACCGAGACCCTGGAGGGTCGCGTACGGCCGGTGGGGCGATCGACCGCGGAGGTCGTCGACGAGCTCGTACCGGTCCGCGAGGGTGTCTACGGCGAGCGGATCGCGGCGGTGGAGCCGGGCGGGGTCGAGTACATCCCCGACTCCGAGCGGCACGGCCGGCCGCTCCACCTCTTCTGGATGTGGGCCTCGCCCAACCTCGAGTTCGCCACCGTCTACGTCGGCGTCCTCCCGGTCGTCCTCTTCGGCGGCGGCTTCTGGCCCACCGCGATCGCCCTCCTGCTGGGCACCGTCCTCGGCTCGGTGTTCCAGGGACTGCTCTCGGTGATGGGACCGCGCCTGGGCGTGGCCCAGATGGTGGAGAGCCGGGCCGCCTTCGGCTTCTTCGGCAACCTGCTCCCGGCCGGGCTCCAGGTCCTCACGGCGGGGGCGGGCTGGGTGGCCGTCAACAGCGTGAGCGGCGCCTTCGCGCTGCACACGTTCTGCGCCGCGGTGGGGCTGCCGGTCCCGGGGCTGGTGCCGGCCCTGACGATCGTCGTCCTGGTCGAGATCCTGGTCGCCTTCGCCGGTTACAACTTCATCCACGCCATCGAGCGCTGGGTGTTCCCCTTCCTGGCCGTGGTCTTCGCCGCCTGCTGCGTGGTGATCTTCCTGCACGCGCGTCCCGGCACCGGCTTCGACGCGGCTGCGGCCGCCGCCGGCGGCGGGCCGGTGGGGGCCTTCGTGATCGCGGTCTTCTTCGCCTTCGCCTACGCAGCGAGCTGGAACCCGTATGCCTCCGACTACAGCCGGTATCTGCCACGCGCCACCAGCCCGATCCGGGTGGCCGTGGCGGCGGGGTCGGGGCTGATGGTCGCCTGCGGGGTTCTGGAGGTCGCCGGCGCCGCCCTGGCGACGGTGGCGGGGACGCAGTGGGGGATCAGCGCGATCCCCACCAACCAGTTCGTCAGGCCGCTGCCCGAGGTGCTGGTGGTGATCGCTCCGCTCGCCATCTGCGTGGGCGCCATCTCGGCCAACGCCATCAACCTCTACAGCAGCGCGATGTCCTTCCTCAGCATGGGCATCCGGATGGGCGCCCGGCTGCGCCGGGCGATCGCCGCGGTGGGCTTCGGGGTGATCGGTTTCCTGGTCGGATGGCTGGTGGTCAAGACCGGTCAGGTGGGGCCCGGCGGCACCGGGGGCTCGTACCAGAACTTCCTCTTCTTCAGCACCTACTGGATCGTGGCCTTCCTGGGGGTGGTGATCGCCGACTGGGCGATGCGCGGCGGCCGGCTCCGCACCCGGCTCGTCTTCGACCGGAGCCACCGCAACTGGCGAGGCGTGCTCGCCTTCCTGCTCGGGATCGCGGCCTGCATCCCCTTCATGAACCAGTCCCTCTACGTCGGCATCGTCGCCAGCCGCTATCCCCAGACCGGCGATCTCAGCTTCGCGGCCGGCTTCGTGGTCAGCGCGGCCGCCTACTGGCTGCTGAGCCGGGGACGGGCCGCCGGTGACAGCCGCAGCTGAGCCGGCCTGGGGCTAGCCTGAACCGTTCGACGCTTTCAAGCTGATTTTACCGCCCCGCCCCGGTCTCCCCCTCCCGGCTCACCCCAGCGGGTGATGCCGACCGGCGATGGGAGAGGGTACATTTGGCAGCTTAATACTTGGCCTCGGTGGGTACGCCGTCAGACGGCGCGGCCACCGCTGTTCCGAGCTCGGATCGCCGCGCAGGCAAGGAGGGTGAGATGACGCTGGGTACACCACATCTTGGAGGAGCAAGGGGCGGCCTGCGCAGGCCCTCGCAGGCGATGCTGGTGATCAGCCTGCTGGCCGTCGTCGCCGCCGCCTGCGGAGGCAGTAGCGGCGCGGCGTCGTCCTCCTCGGGCCTGGCCAGCAGCCAGGTGCTGAAGTTTCCGGCCTTCCAGAACCCGGGGACGTGGGACCCGGGTGAGGCGGACGCCGAGGTCGACACCGAGTTCATGCAGAACGTGTTCGACAACCTCTGGCGCTTCGACAACAGCCTCAACATCGTGCCCGACATCGCGACGGCGGTCCCGACCGCGGCCAATGGGGGGATCTCCAGCGATGGTCTGACCTACACCGTGAACCTCAACCACAACGCCACCTTCAGCAACGGGGACAAGGTGACGGCTGAGGACGTGCTCTACTCCTGGGACCGGGCGGTCGCCCTCCAGGGTCCCTACTCCTCCAACCTCTCGGCGATCGCCGGCTACGCCGCCGTGCAGTCGGCCGCCGGCTCGCCTCCGGCGAGCACCACGGGCAGCCCGCTGAACTTCCAGCAGAGCATCGAGAACGGGCTCTGGGGCTGCTTCCGGGGCAAGGGCACGGCGGGCGCGACCTGCGACTCGAGCCTGGAGATGAGCGGTCTCACGGCGCCCGACGGGCTCACCGGCTACACCGTCCAGATCACCCTCGCCAGCGCCTGCGGCTGGTGCCTGGCGGCCTGGACCCTGGAGGGGACCACCGGGGCCATCGTCGACGAGAACGTCATCCACAACGACCCGGTCAACTGGTGGACCAAGCCCAGCAGCAAGACCGACGGCATGGTGGGCACGGGGGCCTTCTACCTCGCCTCCTTCATACCCAAGCAGTCGATGGTCTTCAAGGCGGTCAAGGACTGGTGGGGCTCGCCGAAGCCGACGCTTACCGAGGTCGACGTCGACATCAAGGACCCCTCGGCCCTGGCCACCACCGTGGCGGCGTGGAAGCAGGGGAGCTACGGCATCATCGGGTACGGGGGGGACAGCGGCAACCTGGACTACCCGACCATCGAGAGCATCAAGACCTCGCCGTACGCCAAGGACCTGCTGACCCAGCCCAAGGGCCGGACCACGTGGCTGAGCTTCAACATCGGGTACCCGAAGACCGGCGGCCCGTTCGTCGGGGAGTCGGCGGCGGCGGTGGGGCTGCGCAAGGCCTTCGACCTGGCGGTCGACAAGACCGGCCTGGCCACCACCGTGTGCCATGACCTGCTGTGCACCGCGGCGACCGGGGGCCTGATCACCAAGGGGTTGATCGGCAACCTCGGCGACGGCCAGGACCCGCTGGCCGCCTACGACCCCACCGAGGCCAAGCAGCTGCTCAAGGAGTACGACCCCACCGGGGCGCTCACCGCCAACCTCACCTACTCCTACAACACCGGCGGGCTCAACGACCCGGTGGCCGAGTATCTCCAGAACGAGTGGCAGACGAATCTCGGCGTCCACGTCAACCTCAACCCGGTCGGGGATGCCTCTCAGTTCATCTCCAACCGCCTGGGCGGCCAGTATGTGATGTCGCGTGACGGCTGGCAGTTCGACTACAACAACCCCCAGGACTGGTACGCGAACCTCTGGGGCACCTTCGCCACCGCCGCGGGGGCGAACACCAGCGGCTTCGACGACCCGACCTACGACAGCATCCTCAACCAGGCTGACGCGGAGCCGATCTCTCAATCGCTCCCGCTCTACAACCAGCTGGCCACGATCCTGCAGCAGGATGTGGCCTACATCCCCCTCTACTACTCGGTGGGCAACTTCCTGATCCAGCCCTGGGTCAAGGGAGCCGGCTCGAACACCGGGTTCGACTACTACTGGGACCAGATCTCGATCCTCTCCCACTGAGAGGGCAGAGCAGCAGCTGAATTCGGGACGCCCGGCGTGTGAGCCGGGCGTCCTCGTTCATCGGCGGGGAGGCCGTACCCAAGGTGACCCGGGGAACGCTCGTCTACATCATCCAGCGGCTGGCGATCATCGCCCTCACGCTGCTGGTGGTCTCCTTCGTCGTCTTCGTGGTGGTCCACGCCCTTCCCGGCAACGCCTTCATCAGCCAGCGAGTCCACGGTAAGACGCTGCAGCTCCTCCTCCACGAGTACGGCCTCGACCAGCCGGTGCTGATCCAGTACTGGAACTTCCTCAAGGGGGCGATCCACGGCAACCTCGGGGTCTCCCTCTACATCCGGGGCGAGGCGGTCACCCCTCTGGTGCTCCGCGAGCTGAGCGTCAGCTGCGAGCTCGGGGGATCTGCGCTGATCATCACCATCGGCATGGGCATGACCTTCGGCGTCCTCGCCGCCATCCGGCAGAACACCTGGGTCGACTACCTGCTCACCAGCATCGCCGTGATCGGCTACACGGTGCCGAGCTTCGTGATCGCCGGGCTGGGCGTCATGATCTTCGCCAACTTCCTGGGCAGCGTGACCGGAGGCGCCTTCGCCTACTCGCCGGTGTGGACCGGCACCTACGGCACCATCGGTGAGCTCTGGCTGCCGGCCCTGGCGATCGGGTTCTACACCTCCGGCCAGATCACCCGCATCACCCGTGCCAGCATGCTCGAGGTCATCCAGCAGGACTACATCCGGACCGCGCGGGCCAAGGGCCTGCGCGAGCGGGTCGTGACCATCCGCCACGCCCTGCGCAACGCCCTGGTCCCCGTGATCAGCATCCTGGGCACCACCGTGGTCGGCATCCTCGTGGGCGTCCTGGTGATCGAGAACATCTTCGGCATCCCCGGCTTGGGCAAGGAGTTCGTGGAGAGCATCCTCCAGCACGACTACAACGTGACGGTCGGCGTCTTCACCATCTTTGCGCTGCTGATCGGACTGTCGAACCTGGCGGTCGACCTCATCTACACGGTCGTCGACCCGAGGATCAGGTACTGATGGCCACCACCGTCACCCCGTGGTCGGAGTACGAGGGCGGCACGCTGGCCCGCCAGCAGGTCGGGCTCTGGCGGGACGGGCTGCGCCGGCTGCGCCGCAACCGGCTGGCCCTGGCCGCCCTGATCTACCTCGGCCTGCTCGCCTGCGTCTGCCTGCTGTCGCTGTTCTGGACCCCGTACAACCCCAACCTGATCGGGGTCTGCCCCACCTATGCCCTCCCCGGCACACCCGGCCATCCGCTGGGCTGCGACGACCTGGGGCGCGACCTGCTCAGCCGGCTGATGGTGGGCTCGCAGGTCTCGCTGGCGGTGGGCCTGATCACCGCGGCCATCGTCATGGTCCTGGGCGTCGGCATTGGCCTCCTCATCGGCTACCTGCGGGGAGTGGCCGACGCCATCTTCGCCCTGATCATCAATGTCTTCTACGGCGTCCCCCCGCTGATGATCGCGATCGTCCTCTACGTGCTGCTGGGCCCGGGGGTGATCAACATCATCATCGCCATCGCCGCCGCCAGCTGGATGGACATGGCCCGCCTGGTCCGGGGCCAGACGCTCAGCATCCGGGAGCGCGAGTACATCGAGGCGGCCCGCGCCGGAGGCGCCCGCACCGGCAAGATCCTCTTCAGCCACATCTTCCCCAACGCCCTGGGGCCGATCATCGTGCAGACCACCTACGTCGTCCCCGCCGCCATCCTCACCTCGGCGTTCTTCAGCTTCCTCGGCTTCGGGGTGCCCGCCCCCCAGGCGGACTGGGGAGGAATGGCCAGCGAGGGGTTCTCCCCACTGCTCGCGGGGTTCGATCCCTACATCCTGCTCTGGCCCGCCATCGCCCTCTCGGTCACGCTGCTGGCCTTCAACTTCTTCGGCGACGGTCTGCGCGACGCCTTCGACCCGAGGCAGCGACGCTGATGGCCGGATCCATGAACGAACCGGTGCTCGAGGTGAGGGAGCTCTCCACGTCGTTCTTCACCGACGACGGTGAGGTGAAGGCGGTCCGGGACGTCAGCTTCGACCTGGCCGAGGGGGGGACCCTCGGCATCGTCGGGGAGTCGGGGTGCGGCAAGAGCGTCACAGCCCTCTCCATCCTCGGCCTGGTGCCACGGCCGGGACGGGTGGTCGGCGGCGAGATCCTCTTCAGGGGCCGGGACCTGCTGAGCATCGACCGTGAGGAGCTGCGCCAGATCCGGGGCCGCGACATCGCCATGATCTTCCAGGACCCGCTCAGCTCCCTCAACCCGGTGCACCGGATCGGCGCTCAGATCGAGGAGGCGATGCGGGCGCACGACAAGGTCGCGCCCAGAGACGTGAGGCCCCGCGGCCTGGACCTGCTGCGGCAGGTGCACGTGCCCGACGCCGCCCGGCGCGTCCGCAACTATCCCCACCAGTTCTCAGGAGGGATGCGCCAGCGGGTGATGATCGCCATGGGACTCTCCAACCGCCCCGAGATCCTGATCGCGGACGAGCCGACCACCGCCCTCGACGTGACCGTGCAGGCGCAGATCCTCCAGCTCCTGCGCGACCTCAACCGCGACCTGGGCACCTCGATCATCCTCATCACCCACAACCTGGGGGTCGTCGCCGGGCTCTGCAGCCGGGTCGTCGTCATGTATGCGGGCGAGATCGTGGAGCAGGGATCCACGGAGCAGATCTTCGACGCCCCGCAGCACCCGTACACCTGGGCGCTGCTCCGGTCCCTGCCACGGGTCGACGCCGACCGGCATGAGCGGCTCCGCTCCATCGAGGGCCTGCCGCCCGACCTCATCGCCCCCCCCACGGGCTGCAAGTTCAATCCCCGCTGCCCCTTCCGCCTGGAGCGCTGCTTCAGTGAGGCGCCCGAGCTGAAGCCGGTCGGAGACGGCCAGGTCGCCGCCTGCTGGGTGACCATGAAGCGGGCGTATGCGGAGATGGGAGCGGGCTCGCTGCTCGACACCAGGGCGGGCGCCGCCAGCGGGGTGCGGCCGCCCGCGGTTCCCCTCCCACTCGCCATCACCGGCGGGAGCCAGACCGCCGGGCCGGAGCCCCTCGAGCGTGAGTAGCGCGCCGTCGACCGAGCCGTCCACCGGCACCCGTCCGGACCCGTCGGGCGAGCCGCTGCTGCGCGCCGTCGACGTGGTCAAGCACTTCAACGTGGGGGTCGGCACCGTCTGCAGAGCGGTCGACGGGGTCAGCTTCGAGATCCGGGCCGGGGAGACGGTGGGGCTGGTCGGTGAGTCCGGATGCGGGAAGTCGACGCTGGCCCGGGTGCTCACCCGGCTCACCCCGGCGACGTCCGGCCGGGTGATCTTCGAGGGCGTCGAGCTCACCGGGCTGCGCGGAGAGAGCCTGCGCCAGCAGCGCAAGCAGCTCCAGATGATCTTCCAGGATCCCTTCGCCTCGCTCGACCCCCGGATGACGGTGGGCGACATCATCGCCGAGCCGCTCACCAACTTCAAGGTGGTGCGCGGCAAGGCCAAGGACGCCCGGGTCCAGGAGCTGCTGCGGGTCGTGGGCCTGAATCCCTACTTCAACAACCGCTACCCGCACGAGTTCAGCGGCGGCCAGCGGCAGCGCATCGGCATCGCCCGCGCCCTGGCTCTCAACCCCAAGCTGATCATCTGCGACGAGCCCGTCTCCGCCCTCGACGTCTCGATCCAGGCCCAGATCATCAACCTGCTCGAGGATCTGCAGGCCGAGTTCAACCTGACCTATCTCTTCATCGCCCACGACCTCTCGGTGGTGCGGCACATCAGTCAGCGGGTCCTGGTGATGTACTTGGGCAAGATCGTGGAGGTCGCACCCAGCGACGACCTCTACTCGACCCAGTTCCACCCCTACACCAAGGCGCTCCTCTCCGCCGTCCCGGTGCCCGACCCGCGGGTGGAGTCGCAGCGGCGGTTGGTGGAGCTGTCCGGCGAGATCCCGTCACCCCTGCACCCTCCCTCGGGCTGTCGCTTCCACACTCGCTGCCCGATTGCGCAGGTCCCGGGCATCTGCAGCGAACAGGAGCCGCCGCTCGAGGAGAAGGGCAACGGGCATCTCGCCGCCTGCCACTTCTCGGCACAGGTCGGAGCTGCGCTGGGCTGAACATGGACCACGAGGCGGCGCTGGCGTTCATCCGCGACCACCGGCGCGGTGTGCTCGCCACCCACCGGCGCGACGGGGGGCTCCAGATGTCCCCGGTGGTGGCCGCCGTCGACGCCGAGGACCGGGTGGTCATCAGCACCCGCGAGGGGGCGATGAAGACGCTCAACCTCCGCCGCGACCCCCGCGCCACCCTCTGCTCGTTCAGCGATCCCTTCTTCGGTGAGTGGCACACGGTGGAGGGGACGGTGGAGATCGTCGGCCTCCCCGAGGCGATGGAGCCGCTGGTCGACTACTACCGGCGGACCGGGGGCGAGCACCCCGACTGGACCGACTACCGGCACGCCATGGAGCGCGAGCACCGGGTCCTGTTGCGGATGACCGTGGAGCGCAGCGGGCCCACCCGGACGGGGTGAGCGGATCCCAGCCGGTCAGATCGGCGAGCGGACCGGGAGCCCCAGGGCCAGGGCCTGCCTCCGAGCCGGTGGCAAGCTGAACAGAATCGTGCTCATCTCGTGCGCTCTGGCGACAGGAGCGTAACGCCCGGCCCGATCGCGGGAGTCACACTCGGTATCTGCGATGGACGAAGGCCACCCCGTCGTCGGCGGATCCAGGGCGGAGACTGCGGCTCCCGCGGGAACCAGGGTGGAGCCGAGCTCCGCGATGGACAAGTTTGCCGGTTGGGCCCCCGGGGCCCACGACGGCATCCCCATCCTTCCGCGCGGCACCGCCCTCTTTGAGGGGATCCCGGCGCCCGCGATCGTGATCGAGGCACTCGCGCCGGTCATCGGAGACGGCGCTCTCGTCAGCCGGCGATCCGGGTCCGTCGGGGTCATCCTGATCAAAGAGGCGGGCGTCTTCGAGGTTTACGCCTTCGAAGGTGGCAAGAGGCTCGAGGGCCAGAGGGCGTTCCAGCTGATCGAGAGCTGGACCGACGCTACCGTGAGCGCGTACCAGCTGGATCGCAGCGTCGTGGCGCTGGCCCCGTCCCTCTACCGGGGCAGCCCCTGCCACGAGGATCTCCGGCTCGAGTGGACCGATTGGAAGGGCCTCCTGGCCGACCTCTGCGGCCGCGGCGGGTTCTTCGTGGTGGAGCTCGACACGCCGATCGGCCGGGGCGTCACCCTGATCCTCGACGGACGCCAGGTGGCCACGTACACGGAGTCCCATCCGGAGCTCGGTCCGGAGGGTTTGCTGGATCCGCTGGCCGCGACCAGGCGGGGGACCATCTGGGTTCGCCGCGAGCCGGCGACCACAGCGCCCGTCGTCAAGCTGACCCCCGCTACACCGCCCAGCCCCGCTCCGAAGGCACCCGAGGCGGCCCCGGCAGCTCCCCCCAAGCCCGCGCCGATGAGCGTCGGGATCGACTGGTCGACAGCGGCGCTCTGGCCCGCGGACAGGGGAGGCGAGCGCCCCGCAAACCCCGCAGTCCCCCCCGTACCCCCCGCCAGCCCGCGCGCAGCGGCCGCCCAGACCGAGCCCTTCAACCCCTTCGCGCTGCTCGAGAACGGCGACGTCCAGGCACTGGCCCCTCGTCCCGTCGCCACTCCGCCCGTCGCCGCGGTGGCCAACGCGCTGAAGGAGGTGGCACGACGTCACCTCCAACGCTCGTCCCCCCGCGTGGAGGCCATGATCGACGATGCGGTCGCCCAGCGCGTGTCGCTGGGGATCCTTGTCGACGAAGTCCGCAGTCTCGTGATCCGCGGTGTGGCGTCGAGCACCATCGACCAGCTTGCGGACGAGATGGCTGCGACGGTACCCGCCCCACCTCACTGATCCCAGCCGTCCACCCCGCGCCTCGGTTGCGCGGCCCTCGGCGACGAGCTGGTCGAGGAGGCTCCCAGCCTGGAGCGGCACGGTGCGGGCCATCCGTGATCCGCGTGTCACCCAGCCGGCGGGGCGCTGGGGCGGAGCTCCAGCTCCCGGCCAGCCGCCCGCAGGCGCTCCACGCTCTTCTCGACGCCGATGAAGGCCATGGCGTCGAAGACGGGGACGCCGGCGGGGCGGCCCAGGATGGCGATGTAGAGGACCCGGAAGCCGTCGCGGGCCTTGACCCCGCGGGCCTCCAGCAGTCCGGTGAGCCGCAGCCGCATCGCCTCCAGGTCGTCCAGGCCACCCCCGTCCACCTCGGCCACGGCGGCGTCGAGGAGGGCACGGGCGGTGCCCGTGTCCACCTTCTTGGGCGGGAAGACGACGTCCGGATCCCAGGGGGCGGAGCCGATCAGCGGACCGGCCAGGGCATCGGCGTCGCGCAGGGTGACCATCCGCTCCCGGAGCAGGGGAACCAGCTTCCGCCGCACCTCCAGGCTGGTCCCGGGTAGGTGGAACTCGAGCGCTGCCACCAGCGCCTCCAGGTCCATCCGCCGGATGTGGAGACCGTTGAGGGAGTCCAGGCGGCGAGCGTCGAAGACCGCCGGCGAGGTCTGGACCCGCTCCAGCGAGAAGGCGCGGATCAGCTCCTCGCGGCTGAAGACCTCCTGCTCGGTCCCGCTCGACCACCCCAGCAGGGCCATGGCGTTGACCAGCGCCTCGGGCAGGTATCCCTGCTCCGCGTACTCCAGGACGGTGCGGGCGCCATGCCGCTTGGAGAGCTTCTGGCGGGATTCGTCCAGCACCTGGGGGACGTGGCAGAAGCGGGGGGGCTCCCAGCCGAGGGCGGCGGAGATGGCGAGGTGCTTGGGCGTCGAGGGCACCCACTCGTCGGAGCGGATCACGTGGGTGATCTCCATCAGGTGATCGTCCACGACCACGGCCAGGTGGTAGGTGGGGAAGCCGTCCGACTTGAGCAGCACCTGGTCATCGATGTCGATGTTGTCGTACCGGATGGTGCCGTGGATGACGTCGTCCCATTCGGTCGTCCCCGCGGGCATGCGCAGCCGGAGAACCGCCGGCATCCCGGCGGCGCGCTCCGCCGCCACCTCGGCCTGCCGGGAGAGGCAGCGGCGGTCGTAGCGGGGCGGCTGGTGGAGACGCTGCTGCTCGAGGCGCATCTCCGCCAGCCGCTCCGGAGCGCAGGTGCACCAGTACGCGGCGCCCGCCTCGACCAGCCGGCGGGCGTGCTCGGTGTAGAGGTCGAGGCGCAGCGATTGAATGTAGGGGGCGTGCGGGCCGCCCACCTCCGGTCCCTCGTCCCATCTCAGGTCGAGCCAGTTGAGCGTCTCCAGGATGGCCGCCTCGCTCTCGGGCACGTACCGCCCCTGGTCGGTGTCCTCGATGCGGAGCACGAAGCTGCCACCCGTGGAGCGCGCCGCCAGCCAGGCGAAGAGGGCGGTGCGGACGTTGCCGAGATGGAGGAATCCGGTTGGTGACGGGGCGAACCGGGTCCGGATGGGTGCCACCAGGTGCGGCTCAGCGGGGGGCGAAGAAGAAGACGAAGAGCGCGGTCCAGATCAGCAGTCCGGCCACCAGCAGCGCGGCGTCGAGGTGGGAGACCGAGAACCCGACCCGGCGCGGCTGGCCGCCCCCCTGCGAGTGGTCGTGGTCGGTCATTCCCCAGGCCGGCACGACCGGCAAGACGGCCGGAGAGGGAGCGGGGACGGCCTCCTTGCGGACGGGCATGGCACCTCGGGTTGGGGTAATTGCCAGGACAGAATCGAGTATACCGGCGGCAACGGAACCGCCACGGCAACTCCGCGGCCCGCGGCGGCGACCGATACTCGGGCCCGTGCGCGATCTGTGGGCCCGGGTGGAGGACTGGGCGATGCCGGTGCTGGCCCTCGCCAGCGCCGCCCTGGTGGTGGCCTTCGCCATCGGCGAGGTCCAGCGCGAGCTGGGCGATCCCGGGGACACCGACTACCTGCCCCTGGTCACCGCCGGAACCATCGTCGATTCCGGCTCGCACTGCCTCTACTGCTACCGGACCCAGCAGGTCACCGAGGACCGGCTGCTCGGCATCTCCACCAGCGTCCCGCCTCCGAACGCGTTCGGCGACACCCCGCTGGCGGCGGTGCTGATGGCTCCACTCGCCCCCCTGCCGCTCCGCACGGGGCTCGCCGTCTTCGACGTCCTGTCCCTGCTGATGCTCGCCGCTTCGGCGCTGATCGTGCTGCGCCTGCTTCCCGGCCGGCTGGACTGGGAGCGGCGGACGCTGCTGGTTGCGCTGGGCGTGGGCAGCCTGCCCGCCCTGACCGCGATCGCCCAGTGGGACTCACTCATGCTCCTGGCGGCGCTGCTCGCCGTGCTGCTGCTGAGGGGAGCCCAGGGCGATGGCGTCTCCGATCAGCGCCGTGCCGGCCCGCGGGCGCTGGGGGCGGGCCTCCTCCTCTCCCTCCTCCTGCTCAAGCCACAGGTGGTGTGGCTGGCCCTCCCGGCGCTGCTCGCCGCCCGGTCATGGCGGGTGCTGATCGGATTCGCGCTCGGCGGAGCCGTCAACCTGGCCAGCGGTCTGCTCCTGATAGGGCCCGGCCAGACCCTCCAGCTGGTGCCGTTCCTGAGCTCGACGCTGCTGCCCTACGCCAGCGTCAAGGTGGGGCTGCCGGCCCTCGCGGCCGTCGCCTTCGGCACCGATCGGGCCGGGGTCGTGGCCGGACTGGTGCTGGCGGCTATCGCGGTGGCGGCGTGCTGGCGCTGGCGCGAGCAGCTGCGGGATCGGCCGGTGACGGCCATCGGCATCGGCGTCGCCGCCTCGATCGCCTTCTCGCCCTATGTCGGGATCGTCGACCTCGGCCTGCTGACCCTCGCCACCGTCGCCTGGGCGCAGACGAGCGCCGCCGAGCCCATCGCGGCGCTGCTCCTGGTCGACATCGCCTGGGCGGTGGACTTCCTGGCCGGAGGCGGGCACGTCCACACCCTCCCGGTGGCCCTCTTCATCTTCGTCCTGGGCGCGGCGTGGAGGCTGCTGCGGTCCCGGGCCGGCGCGTGGCGGCCGGACCTCGGCACCGCCCACCTCGGCGCGCCGGGCTGATCACCGGATCCTTCGCCGGTCGGGCGGGACCGATACACTCGCCGGCCATGGCGTCCTCACTCGCCGGCCTCCGGAGGAGCGCTGCCCGCCAGGCCGGGGTGCTGCGCATCGCCCTCCCCCCCTTCGTCGGCGGCAAGCTGATCGGGCTGCTGGTGCCGATGCTGACGGCCTGGGTGCGCAGTCCCGGTGTTGGCGTGCCCTCCGGTTCCGCGTTGCTTCAGCCCTTCGCGCTCTGGGACGGCGCCGCCTACACCGAGATCGCGCAGCAGGGCTACCCGGGCGGTCCGCTGAACCTGGCGCTCGGCGCGTCCGGCCACCTCTGGGCGTACCTCCCCGGTTACCCACTCCTCGTCCACGTCGCCAGCTACCTGGTGCTCGACACCATCGCCGCCGGCATCCTGGTGAGCGCCGCCTGCGAGCTGATCGCGCTGGTCTTCCTGGCCAAGCTGATCCTGCAGGAGCGCGACGAGGAGTCGGCGCGCTTCGCCTGCTGGGCGCTGGCGCTCTTCCCCTATGCCGTCTTCCTGACCTCGGTCTACTCGGAGAGCACCTTCCTCGCCGCCGCCACCGCTTCCCTCTACTACATGCGGCGGGGGCGGGATGGGCGCGCCGCCGTCGCCGCGAGCCTCGCCATGCTGGTGCGCATCACCGGCATCGCCCTGGTGCCCGCGCTCATCGTGGACCACCTGATCCGGCGCCGCGGCCGGCCCGGTCGCGGCCTCGTCGCCATCCTGGCGTCGCCCGTCTCCCTCCTTCTCTTCTTCGGTTACGCATGGCTGCGCACCGGCACTCCCCTCGCCTGGGAGCACGCGGAGCAGTCGGCCTCCTTCAACCGCAACTTCGCCTGGCCCTGGGAAGGGGCGCGGGCCACCTTCCAGTCCTTCGTGGGGGGCACCGGGGGCAACAGCTTCGTCTTTGGCATGGAGATGATCTTCGGGGTGGCCGGACTGCTCGCCGTCCTCTACATGGCCTGGCGCTGGCGGACCATCGCTCCCTCGCTCACCGTCTTCGCCGCGGTGGCGTGGCTGATGGGCACCTCCGTCGTCTACTGGTTGAGCATGCCCCGCTACGAGATGACGGTGGTGCCGATCTACCTCGTTCTTGCCGACATCACCCGCAACCATCCGCGCGCGCGACCGGTGCTGCTCGCCGCCTCCGCCGGCTGGATGGGATTCCTCGCCACGCTGCTCGCCACCGGCCAGTTCGTTGCCTGACGGCGACCTCCGCGCGCCGTACCCGCACGGGGAGTCGAACCCCGGTTGCCACCTTGAAAGGGTGAGGTCCTGACCGCTAGACGATGCGGGCGCTGCCGAGATGGTACAGGCAGCCGTCCGGATCCCCACCGGCCCCCCGGATGGCGTCGGTACGAGGACCGCGGCCCTCAGGTGGTCAGCCGCGCCACTCCACGTCACCGTGGAAGCCGGACGGCCGGGGGTGCCGCCGGTACTGCTCGCGTCCCGCCGTGGCCGCGGCGATGGTGGTGCTGGCACCGTGCCCGGGCAGGACCACGGTGGCGGCGGGCAGAGAGAGAAGCCGCGCGTCGATGGAGGCGAGGATGGTCTCCAGGTCGCCCGAGGCGGAGGTCCGGCCCGGGCCGCCGTCGAAGAGCGTGTCACCGGTGATCACCGCCTGGCCCACCCTCAGGGAGATGCTGCCCGGAGTGTGACCGGGGGTGTGGAGGACATCGATCCTGATGTCTCCAACCCGGAGTTGCTGGCCGTCCCCGAGCCGGCCGTCGATCCGCGCCTCGGGAATGTTGATCTCGGCATCGCCGACCAGCACCGGCGCTCCGGTCGCGAGGCGGACCGCGTCGTAGCTCGCCCAGTGATCCCCGTGCCAGTGGGTGGCCACCACCATCTGGACGCCTCCCTCGGCGACGATGGCATCGAGCAGTGGACCCTGCTCGAGCGGCATGTCGACGAGCAGACCGGCGTGTGCAGAGGTGTCGCGGACGATGTACGCGTTGTTGCCGTAGGGGCCCATCGGCCCGACCCTCACGATGCGGACGCCTCCGTCCTCGAAGACCTGGACGGGGGCGCGAGAGTTCGAGGTCACGACCGCGACGGCGACGGCCGCGCCGCCCTGTCCACCGCCGTCGCTATCCGGTTGCCGCGGGCGGGCATGCGGGCCGCCGCTCCCGGGGCCCCCTGGGCGCGCAGCGCCGCCTTGTGGGCCCGCTTGGCCGCCTGGTAGGCGCGCCGCTCGTCCGCGCTGCTGACATCGGCGAGGGTGGGGAAGTCCGGGGCCAGCACCTCCCATCCGGCGGGCCGGACCCCGAAGTGACGGCCGAGCACGCCGATCACGATCCGACCCTTCAGCGGTCCGAAGCCGGGGAGCGCCGTCAGGCGGCGGTGAAGCTCCGCCGCGGTCCCGGCCTCGCGCCACAGCCGCGAGGCGTCGCCGCCGTAGTCCTCCGCGACGATGCGGCAGAGGTCCTGGACGCGCTCGGCCATGCTGACGGGGAAGCGGTGGATCGCGGGCGGGGTGCGGAACGCCGCGGTGAAGGCGTCCGGGTCGACGGCGGCCAGGCGGCCGGCGTCCAGGGTGCCGAGCCGCTCGCGGATGCGCAGCGGCCCCAGGAAGGCGTGCTCGATGGGGACCTGCTGGTCGAGGCAGAAGCCGATCAGGAGCGCCAGTGGGTCCTCCGCGATCAGCCGGTCGGCGGCGGGGTCCTCGGTCCATTCGAGATGGGGTGGGAGGGTGGGTGTGGGCATGACCGATAGAGTACGGCGCCGGCCGTGACGCTCCAGGGAGGAGAATCGAGCCCACGGTGCGCGAATACGTGGTCGACGTCGGGACCCTGCAGCTGTCGGTCCGCGATCACCCCGGCGGCAGCCCGCCGATCATGGCCCTGCACGGACTGGCCAGCAACGCGCGCTGGTGGGACCTGGTGGCGGCGCGGCTCAGCCCCCGCTGGCGGGTCATCGCCCCCGACCTGCGCGGCCACGGACGGTCGGAGCGGCCCGATGCCGGCTATGCGTTCGCGGAGGTCGCCGGCGACCTGAGGGGGCTGTGCGACGCGGCGGGCTTGGACCAGGTGATCGTGGCCGGCCACAGCTGGGGAGCCTCGGTGGCCCTCTGGTTCGCCGCGGCGTCTTCCGACCGGGTCATCGGCTGCGTCTGCGTAGACGGCGGCGCCGCCGCGATGCGAGACCACTTCTCTACCTGGGCGGAGGCCGAGGAGCGCCTGCGACCCCCGCGGATCTCGGGCATCACCGCGGCCTCGGTGCGGGAGTGGGCGAAGGGCGGGCCGCTGGCGGAGGGGGGCGATCCCGAGGCCGCGGTGGAGATCCTCCTGGGCAACTTCGAGGCGGGGGAGGACGGCACCCTGCGGCCGCGGCTCCAGATGGACCACCACATGGAGATCGCCCGCCGGCTGTACGAGCTGGACTCCTTCGAGCTGATGGCGCGGGTCGAGTGCCCGGTGCTCTTCATCCCGGCGAGGGGCGGGCCCTGGCCCGCGGAGGAGAAGGCTCGGGGTCTGCAGCGGGCCCAGGAGGTGCTGGGCACCCGCGCGCAGACTGCCTGGGTGGACGGCGGCCACGACCTGCCGGTGCAGCGGCCCACCGAGGTGGCGAAGGCGATGGCGGGGTTCGTCGCGGCCCTGGGGACGCGTCAGGGCGCGTAGGCCACGGCGCCGCCCCGGCCGCCGGGGAGTGGATCAGCCACCGGCTCCATCTGGTTGCGGCTGACGACCCACGTCACCGCGGCCGCGCCGATGAGCGCCCAGGGAACCAGCTGGAACGGGGGCGAGGCACCCCCGTCTCCCAGGCTGACGAAGGCGGCGCAGGTGAGGAGCAGCCAGAGGCCGACGGGAAGGAGCGGACCACGCCACCGGCCCAACCCCTGCACCTCCCACGCGTGGGCGACAGCCAGAGCGGTGCACCACGCCATCGCCGGGGCCAGCATCACCAGGTCATGGATCCCGGCGTGGGGAGAGGCCAGGATCGACAGCGCGGCAGCGCCCGCCAGGGCGACGTCGAGGCGTGCCGGCAGGCTCCGCACCATGGCCCCGAGGGATGCCGCCACGCCCAGCGCGATGAGATCTCCGATCGCACCGATGATCTGGGCCGCGCCGGCGTTGCCGAGGAACGACCCGGGGATGCCGACGAAGCTGCTGAAGGTGCTGAGCTGCCACTGGGTGTTCGAGGTTATCGCCAGCTCGACGAACTTCAGCGGGCCGGCGGGGCCTGCCACCAGGACGCTCAGGATGACGACGGCGAGACCCGCCCCCAGGGCACCGATCAACACCTGGCGGTTGCGCCAGCCGAGGATGAAGGCGAAGAGTCCCAGGGCCAGATGGGGCTTGGCGATGCCGGCGCAGAGGATGAGCCACATGCCGCCGCGCAGATGGCGGCCGTGCTTCCAGTCGCGGTACGCCAGGGCAAGGCCGAGCGCCAGGACGCTTCCCCACTGCGCCTGGAGCAGCTCGACCAGGGTGCCGGCGCCGCCGAGCGCCACCAACGCCACCGCCGCCTTCCAGACCCGTGGGGTGCGCGACGGCCAGGGGGCGCTCCACGCGGCGATGCCCACGGCCAGGGTGAGGACGGCGAGCTGCAGCAGCCCCCAGAGGCGGTACGCGAGGTCGAGGCCGAGCAGGGTGACGGGGGCGGCGAGCGCGGCGGCAAGGGGAGCGTCGACGAACGGCAGATTTCCCTCCGTGTCGGGGGCGATGAGCTGGGCGTGGAGCTGGCTCTGGGCCGTGAGATCGTAGAGCTCGCCGGGGTGGCCCTGGCGCAGCAGCAGCCCGCCGACGTAGGTTGACGTGAAGTCGCTGCGGCCGATCTCCAGCTGGGTGACCGTCGACCAGAGGATGGCGTAGGCGGCCAGCAGGGCGACGGACACACCGAGGGTGATCCGTACCGAGCGAGGCATCCGCGACATCAGGCTGGCCTCACCGTGAGACCGTACCGGTCGCCCCGCGCGTGACGCGCCGGCACGCCGGTGGGGCGAGCTGAATGCCGATCACGTCGTAGACGAAGGCGCCGACGCCGGTGACGAGGGCGAAGGGGAGCGCGACGATTACGGCAATTCCGGCCGCGATCACGATCTCCACGCGGGCGCGACGTGACCAGAGGAACGCCGGCACCAGCACCACGAGGGTGATGGCGTTGACCAGCAGGGCGATGGCGAGGGCTACGACGGACCAGGCGCGTCGGTGATGGCAGAGCGCCATCCACCAGACGACGCCGGCGACGAGGTACACCTCGACCCAGGCTGACTGGACCATCGCGACGGTGAAAGGCGACACCAGGGCGAGAGCCACGATCCGGTGCGCCGAGGCGGGCTGCGAACCCTGTCGGGCCAGCACCCACAGCCCCGCCAGCGTGCTCGCTATCGCGACCACCGACATGACGCGCAAATCCCCGAGGAGCCAGCCCAGAGAGGCCAGCACCGGCACGATGGGGCCGTAGGCGAAGTGCCCGGTCACCGTGCCCCATCGTGTGGGCGAGATCGGAGCGAGGTAGCTGAAGACTGGTCCGTACGGGTTGCCGCCGTGAAGCAAAGCTCCGATGGCTCCGCTGATGGCCTGGAACACATCGATGTTGGCGCTTCCCCAGCTCGGCCAGGTCGACGCTATCAAGCCGAGCCAGAGGATGGCGGCGCCAGCCAGTGCCCACCCGGCCCGGTGAGCGGGCAGCGCCGCCGCCCCGGCGGCGGCAGCGATCAGGGCCAGGATCAGGACCAGGTGCACGGGCCAGTCGCTGCCCACCCCCTGAGGCCACCATAGATAACGGAGATTGGTCACCCCGACAAGGACGATGATCGCGACCCACACCCACGCCCTCTGATCCCAGGGGCTCCGACCCGCCCCCGCCAGGGCGAGAAGCGCGGCCCCCAGCGCAAGCAGGACCAGCAACATGGCCGGGGTCGAGATATCACCGATGTTCAGCAGGATCGCCGGACCGAGCAGGGTAAGCGAGGCCAGGCAGGCGACGACGGCCGGGTGCCCTTCCGCGCGCGTCCTGTGCCCGGCGCGGCTCAGGGCTGCGCTGATCGCGGCTGACGGCCTCGTCACCCGCCCTCCTCCACCCTAGGCCGTGCGCCCGGATCAGCGACCATCGATGTCGCGCCGGCCGAGCGGCGGCGCCTCTCCCGCATCCAGAGCGGGAGGATCCAGCGCACCGGTTCTCCGAGCACCCGTCCCGACCTCTTGATCCAGCGATCCTGACGTGCGGGAGAACCCTCCAGCTGCCAGAGCTCGATCTGGATCCCCAGCTCGTAGGCACCGTACATGGCAGCGAAGAAGAACCCGGGAAGCCCATCTTCGTAACAGCGCCCGAGCACGTAGCGCCCGCCGAACTCGCGCGAGAGGCGATATATCATCCGCCCCAGTCCGAACTTCGTCCCCAGTCCATGGCGCCGTTCCGCCTCGTGCTGCACGTAGCGGGAGAACTTCTCCAGAACCTGGTGGGAGGTTCGCCAGTTGACGTGCGCGACCATCCCCGTCCCGGACCCGGACGCCGGTCGCGGCACGGAATGGCAGCGCAGGCCGCGCAGGTCGGGCTCGGTGTGTATCCTCGTCGGCCACTGGACGCGCTCCTTGCGGAAGAGCCGCGGATGACTGGGCTCCGCGGCACCGGGGGCATGCAGCTCGCGGCCAAAGATCGAGTTCACGAAGGGGACGTAGACGACGTCGCAGGCATCGTCCGCCACGATCCGGCGGAGCTCATCGACGAGGTCGCTGCCGAACCACTCGTCCGGGGCGATGACTAGGATCCACTCGCTGGTCGCGTGCTCAATGGCCTTCCCCAGGACCAGCTCGGCGTGCGGAACGGGGGAGTGACGTAGGACGGTCGCGCCGTGCCGAGCCGCCACCTCGGGAGTGCCGTCCGTGCTCTCGAGGTCCATCACGATGATCTCGTCGGCGATCGGCTCGATGCGCGCCAGGCACTCGTCCAGGAGGGCGGCCTCATTCCGGGTCACGAGCACGGCCGAGATGGTGGATCGTCGCCGGTCAGCGGTCATCATCGCACCTCCGTGATCAACCCTTTCTTCTGCGGCCGCCCAGGCCCTTCGTCCCTCGAGAAGCCGTGCCAGAGGCCGTCCAGCACCAGACGCGCCGTATCGCGCTCCATGAACAGCGCGGCGGCCGCAAAGACGACCAGCGTGAGCGCCAGGCCGGCGCACGTCCCGAGCGCTGTCATGGGAAGGACCCGGTACACCACCCAGGCAAGAGCCCCGAGCGCCAGGGCGAGGCCGACACCAGGTAACACCTGGCGGGTAAGTCGTATCGCCACCACGCGTCGGACCTGCCAGAGCGCAAACGGCGCGCTGACCACCGAGACGATCAACCCGCGCCAGGCGATGCCCACGAACCCGATACCAAGGACCAGGGGAACGCCGATCGCCCAGTCCGCGACGGTCCACGCGACCGTGAAGGCGAGCGCGACTCGTCCTCTGCCCGCCGCGTAGTAGAGGCTGAAGAAGGAAGAGGCGAACACGGGGCCGGCCCACATGGTGATGGCGAACAGGTAGAGGGAGGGTAGCGCCGGCGACCAGCGACTCCCGAACAGGGTGTCCACGAGGCGCGCACCGGTGACCAGGGTGATGACCGACACGGGCAGGACCGTGACGGCGGAGAGCCGGATGATGCGCTCGACCATCGCCTGAAGAAGGGCCGGGTCAGAGCGCGCCCTGGCGAAGAGCGAGAAGGTGACGTCGGAGAGTGGATAGGAGACGAGCAGGGGGATCGCGCCGATCATGTAGGCCCAGTTGAGGTAACCGACCGCGGCAGCCCCGGCCACGGCTCCGACGAAGACGGGCGTGATCGCGTCCTTGGCGTAGGTGACGACGGTCTGAGCCTGAAAGATGGCGCCGAAACCCAGAAGACGCCGGAGGCACGTGCGGCTCAGTCGCACCTGGAGCCACCAGGGCGAGAAGGCGGTGATGGCAAGCGAGCCGACGGCCGCCTGGGCCAGCGCGGCGATCACGAAGCCCGTGACGCTCAGGCCCATGCAGGCGAGCGCGACCGCCGCACCTTGGAACACCAGGGCCTGGAGCGAATCCACCGCGGCCAGGGGGCCGTAACGAAGCTGGCGCTCGAGCCGGGCCGCCGGGATGGTCTTCAGGGAGGTGATGGGCACCGACACGCCCACACCGACACCCACCAGGATCGCCACGCCGCCCGCGTGACCCAGCGTGGATACGAGGATGCCGGCCAGTGTCGCCGCCGCACACAGCGCGGAGGCGATCAACAGCTGCACCGTGAAGACGGTGCTCATCTCCTCCGCGGTTGGGGTGTGGTCCTGCTGGATCAACGCCGCTGCGAGCCCACCATCGCCGATGCTGCCGAGGAACCCGACGGCGAAGGACACTATGACGAAGAGGCCGAGCTGCTCCGGCCCCACCAGGCGGGCGATGAGGACCATGCCGATGAATGCGATGCCGCGCACCGCCCCACTCCGGACGAGGGTGATGACCCCGCCCCGCACCGCGCGCACCCGGATCTCGGCGCGGTTCACCCCGATCCCGGTCGGCGTGACCAGAGCCACCCCGGGCGAGGCAACCGGAGCCGGAAGCTCGGCGGCAGGGTGGGGGGCTTTCCGCGCACCGCCCGGGAGCCCCAGCAGGGCGGCCACCACGTGCCGCCAGCTCTCCACGCTGTAGCGCTCGCGCACGTGGCGCCGCGATGCCTCTCCGAGGCTGCGCCGCAGCTCGACGTCGTCGATCAGGCGGAGCACGCCCTCCACCAGCTCCGGGTCATCGTGGGCGATGAGCGCGGGGAACCCCGGCTCGAGGCCGCGGAGGGCGGCCGGGGACACCACCTGCGGCAGACCCGCCGCCGCCGCCTCGAGGACCTTGATCTGGATCCCAGTGGCGCGGTCGAGGGGAACGACGGCCAGGCGGGCCCTCGCGCAGAGCTCGGTGACGTCCTGGAAACCGTCGCTCAGATGCCAGCCCCGAGCGGCGGCGATCCCCCGAACCTCGGAGGTCGGCGTGGCGCCCGCGAGGAGGACGGAGATTCCGGGTCGGCGGGCCTGCAGCAGCGGCCACGCACGGGCCAGCCGGCGCACCGCGTCGACGTTCGGAGGGTAGCCGAGACTCCCGAAGAAGAGCACATCGTACTCGGGCGCGCCCGCCGGTGGTAGGCCTGCCGATCTGACCGGAATCGGAAGCCACGTGGCATCGAGGGCGGCCGCGTCCCCAACCCCAGCCGCGACGCGCTGCACCGGCGCGGAGCGCGCCCATGCCTCGAATCCCCGATGGCTCCAGCTGAGGACCCGGAATCCCGCCCGCCGCAGCCGCCCTCTGACCACCTCCGCGCGATCGCAGTAGGCGCTGCTCATCCGGTCCACGAAGTCGAGCACCTCGCCCCCGGCGATCCCGTGGAGGCGAGGATGGTAGGCCCGCGCGGTCACGAAGACGGCGACGTCCGGCTCCGTCCTCCGGAGCCGGTCCGCCGCGCCCCGCGCGTCCCAGGCCGCGGTCTCGATCACGCTCCGCCGGCGGATCAGGGCGACGAGGTCGGCGACACGGAGAAGGGGGAATTCGCGCCGATGCTCCGCCATGAGTGGGATCTCGGTCACACGCGCGCCGGCGTCCTCCAGCAGGTCCCTCCATGCCTCCACGCGACGACGCTCACCAAGCCCGCCGCGCCGGCCGAGGTGAACGACGGTCACCCGCAGAGGGCTGCTGTCGTCCGCTCGGCTCATGGCCGCTCTCTGACTCGGAAGGCGAGCCACCACATCCGAGGGCGCAGGACCGCGCTCGCCAGCCTCCAGCCCAGGCCTCGATGCCGAGAGCAGTAGCGGGCGACGGAGTTGATACGGTCCGCCTCGATCGCCACCGGCCGCCGTGGGCCCTTCGACCCCCCGACCGCGTGCCTCCCCGGCACCCCGCCCGCCACCCGCACGCGCATGGACGGGAAGCGCGCCGCCAACCGAGCGCACAGATCGACATCCTCCATGTAGAGGAAGTAGCCGGCATCGAACCCGCCCACCGCCCGGAGGCGCTGCGTCGCCAAGGAAACCACGGCCGCCGACACCCAGTGGGCGGCCAGTGGCCAGGATCCAGAGCTCGCGGTCAGGAACTCTCGATAAGGCGTTCGAGGGGGGGTGAGCCACCGAGAGGCGCGGTCGCGAAGCCGGCTTCGCCTCCCCATCACCCTGCCGAGGCGGTACCCCATGGCGACCGCGGCCAGGGAACCCGGATAGGGGAGCACGGCCCAGGTCGGCTCGCCACGACTGTCCTCGAGGACCACCGTCACGAGCTCGTCGGGGTCGTCGCTCGCCAGCAGCCGGCGATGGTCAGCCGTGAGCTGGGTGTCGGGGTTGCACACGATGACCCGGTCGGTGCGCACCAGGTCGAGCGCCGCGTTCACGCCGGCGCCGAATCCGACGTTCCTCGCCATGACCACGTCAGCGGCGTTGTGCGTCGCGACCGCGCCCACCGGGAGCAGATCGTCATTGTGCACGACGACCACGGCATCACGCGCATCGAGCCACGCTACGTCGATCGCGGTCACCCCATAGGCGACGTAGACGACCGTCACCGGCTCCAAAGCGGCGGACCCGACTCCCCTTCTCATGGCGGCGCTCGACGCCGCGTTCATACCCCGCACTCCACCGGGACCTCCTGCTCGAGAATCCGGCCATCGCGGAAGGTCGGCGAGAGCGCGACCCGCGGCGCCGGAGACCACGCATCCGGAACACACCATCCGCATGGCCTCTTCCGGGTCATCTCCCGCTCAGGGAGAGGACGGCCATGACCGTCCGAGCCAGGATGATGAGGTCGAGGCTGAGCGACTGATGCTTGACGTAGTAGAGGTCGTAGCTCAGCTTGACCCGGGCGTCGTCGACGCTGCTGCCGTAGCCGCAGTTCACCTGCGCCCATCCGGTGAGGCCCGGGCGCACCGTGAGCCGGGTGTTGTAGAAGTCGATCTCGGTGCGGAGTCGCTCGACGTACTGGGGCTGCTCCGGGCGTGGCCCGATCAGGGACATCTGACCGCGCAGGATCGACCAGGCCTGAGGCAGCTCGTCGAGGTGGACCCGCCGGAGAATGCGCCCGACCAGGGTCACGCGGCGATCACCCGCCTCGGTCCAGGTGGTGGGCCCGATGAGATGGTGCCGCATGGTGCGCAGCTTCACCACCGTGAAGGGGTGCCCGTGCTTCCCGATGCGGGCCTGTCGGTGGAAGACGGGCCCGCCGTCCAGCTTGATGATCACGGACAGTGGCAGCACCAGCACGCCGAGAAGGATCAGCGCGGGGATAGCGACGAGCACATCGAGGCTGCGCTTGAGCGCGGCGTAGAGGTGCGAGGTCTGGCTCCGCATCGGGAGTCCGATCAGCCAGCTGTGGCCGAGCTGATCCAAGAGCAGGCGCCCGGTGAGCTCCTCGTACAGATCGGCCAGCGACCTCACCCTGATCCCCGCGTCGTGACAGGCCAGGATGCCCCGGAAGAGGTCACGGTCGATGTCGTCACGGAGGCCGAGGACGACCTCGCCGATCTCCCGCCGCTCAACGACCTCGCAGAGTTTCTGGGTGCAGCCCTCCCGGCGCGGGTTGACCACGGCAGCAACCTGGTACAGGCCGCGGATGTGACCCTTCACCTCGGGCCAGACCCGGGTGAGGGCGTCCCGGTCGGCGACCAGCGCGATCCGCGCCGCCGGCGATGACGCCGCCAGCAGCCGGCCATAGAGCAGGCGCTCCGCCATCACCAGAACCCCGGCGAGCGGGGCCCAGATGATGATGGTGGGCCGCGTGATCTGATAGGGCACGATCAGGAACACGACTAGGAGGCCGAGCAGGGACAGGCCGAGTGCCGTCGAGACGCGCGGGAGGGTCAGACGCATCGAGCTCGCGGCCCGGACGTTCCAGACGTCGACGATGGTCCCGGAGATCACCCACAGCCCGAGCGCAACGACGGTGCCCAGACGGGGGACGTAGAAGCCGGCATGGCGAACCTCGGCCGTGCGCAGGTTGAAGGCGAGGATGAAGGCGAGCGACACAGCGACAGCGTCGAAGCCCATCAGGAGCAGCCACCGCTCGTGGATGGACATGCCGCGTCGCCGCACCGCCGGCACGCTCAGCGTGAGAGGGGTCTGCGTCACGGGCAGACGCTACCAGCGACCGGAAAGCTTCCGGTGATCGGGGGGCGACACGCCGCTGACAGGATTGTGACATCGTGTGCGGAGGTCCGTCACCGCATCGTCGGTCCGGTCAGCCGGCTGAACCGCCGGTCACGACGAATCCCGCAGGCCCTTCCGCCGTCCCCGCGACCAGGTGGACATCGGGCAGGGCGGCGATGCAGCTGGCCCGCCAGACATGCGCGGCCCCGGGCGCCGGGTCGCTCCCCACGAACACCGCCTGGACACCGGCGAGCGCGCGCTCGGCCTGCGCCGGATCGGTGCACGCTTCCGCCATGGCGACGAGCCTCCAGTCGTTGGGGTAGAGGTCGGTGTGTGGCTTCGGCTCCGCTTCGACATCGTCGGTCAGGGCCGTGATCCAACGGCCGTCGTCGGCGACCCCATCGTTGAGGACGATCGACCCCGGCCGGAGAAGCGCTCCCAGGGTCTGGATCACGGCGACGTCCCGGGACGCCACATGCCCATTCATACCGAGCTGCCAGGAGAGGACGGCCCGGGAGCCGGCCCCTCCCGCCACGAGCGCGCCGGCGGCCATCAGCGTGGCCAGGCCGGCGCTCAGCGCCGTGACGCGCCACCGCTTCGACGGGGGCACCTCGCCCGCGATCCGCCGGACCAGGTCGATGACCGCCACCGCGCCGACCGCGGCGATGACCGGTACGACGAAGAACTCGAGACCGAGCAGCCGATCCTCGACGCTCCAGGGGTAGACGGCCGTCCAGACACGTCGCAGGATCTCGGGCCCGAGCACGTCGTAGATGCAGAGAAGCGGGAGCACCAGCGCCACGATCAGCCACCGGCCGCGCCGGCGCAGGATCAGCACCACCAACCCCGCCACCAGGAGCAGGCCCGAGAGCAGGGACAGCTCGGTCCCGGTGAAGGCGGTGAGCACCGATATGGGGGTGGCGCCGGTGTGGCCTGTCAGGTATACCGCCGCCCCGTCGTAGGCCGCGGGAAGAGACACGGAAGGAGCTGGCACGGCGGGTGGACGGGTGAGAAGGTAGCCGATCACCGCGGCCGCCCCGGCCGCCGCAAGGCCGGCGCCTATCGGGCGGATGGCGGCGCGGCGGCGCGCGATCACGACGGCGAGCCAGAGCGGTCCGCCGATGACGGCAGCTGTGACGATCTCGAGACCGTGGGTGATCCAGATCGAAAGGACCGCGGCAGCGATCAGGCCGCTCTGCGTGGGGATCGCCCCGCCTTTCAGCAAGCGGGCCGTGGCCAGGATGAGCGGAACCACCAGGGTCGAGTCGACGATGTACGGGTAGTCGCCGAACCCGAGGGGGGACGCCGGGAACATGAGGCCCAGGGAGAGCACCGCGGCACCTGCGGCGACCCGCCGGTCAGGCACGGTGTGAAAGGCGAGCAGGGCGACTCCGAGCGGAAGCGCCAGCAGGCTCAGCGCGGCGAGCGGCAGGAGGAGCTTGGCCGGAGCGCCCGCGCCGAGATCCGATGCGAGCGCGTCCGTTGCCTCGAAGGCCGCCTGAGGACGGACGAATCCCGAGCCCTCCAGGGGCATGGGGATGACGGGAAGGACGTCCTGGTCGCGGGCGATACTCGCCGCCACCGCGCCATGGAGAGCGGGATCGTTGGCGGGCGGAAGCGCCTCGCCGTGCAGGGCGGCGGCGGCGAGCCCGACGAGGACGGCTCCGGTCGCGATGGCGATCCCGGTCACCACCCATCCCACCCCCCGTTCCTGGGCAGGCGGGCGCGCGCACTGCAGGTGGCGAACCAGCGCTCCTGCGACCAGCGCGACCAGCACCGGGACGACGGCGATCGCGGTGAAGGGCACGCCGATCAGATGAAGGAGCAGCCCGACGGCCCCCACGCACCCCACCGAGAAGCCGGGGGCTGCCGCCACGCGCTCCGGCCACGAGAGCCCGGGCGCGATCAGTGTCGCCAGCGCCAGTCCGGGAAAGGTCCCGACGAGGAGAAGGAGGGGAAGAGCGTGGAAGAAGTCGTCGAGGGGCACTCCGGCGATTGTCCGGATGGACGGCGAGAGCGCACGCCCGCTTGTCCGGCTCCTCTCCAGCCTGTAACGAAGCTGTGATGGACGTCACCCGAACTCGACGTCTACCCCAGCCGGTATGCGCGCAGCAGATCCTGGTTCGACAGCGCGACGGGCGCATCGACGACGCTGTCGGCGCGGACGACGAAGAGAAGCGTCGACCCCACCGGGATCTGGTCTCCAGGCCTGAACACGCCGATGTCGCCGGGGTCGGCGCCGTCCAGCTGGCCCTCCCGGGTCACCACCTCGATCCGCGCCTCCTCCACGAACGCCTGCTGGGGAGGTGGTGCCTCGGCCACGAACTGGAGCTGGATCAGCGGCTGATTGAGGGCGGCGGAGAGGTAGAGCTCGTGACCACCGGCGCGGGCCAGATGCCAGGCGTCAAGGATGCCGGCGCCCTCACCCGCCTCGAACGCGCTGGCGGCCCGGGAGGGGTAGGCGGTGTAGTAATCGGCGAAGTAGGGGACCGCGCACGCCAGGGTCGCCGCAAGGATCAGGCCCATCACGACACGAGGGCGGAGGAGCTGGGGCCAGCCGGTGGCGACCGCCCGTGCGGCGGGCTCCCCTGCGGTCATGGACCAGGCCACCCCCTCGATCAGGAAGACGGCGAGGAAGGGGATCAGCCCGGCGCCGCGGAGCGCGTGGGGGGCTGCCAGGGTCAGGGCGGCGGGGACGGGCGCCAGCAGCGCTCCCAGAAGGATGAAGAGCGCGAACGGCTCGTGGCGGCGGCACCCGAGCCGCCAGATGCCTACGAGGATCAGGGGCACCGCTACGGCCAGCAGGACCCCCCCGAAGCCGGTGGTCTGACGGAGGTTGCCGTCTCCCTGGAGAAGCAGGAACTGGGGTGACAGGTAGGTCAGGTAGTTGGTCGCGAACCGGGCGGCGGCGGCGAGCGGGGTGGGATGGTTGGCGAGGAGGCCGACCGCGCCGTAGCGGGCCAGCAGCGCCCCCGGGTTCTCCAGCGCCCAGGCGCCTAGGATCGCCGCCGCAGCGACCAGGGGGAGGATCAGGCCGCGCAGGGTCCGCCAGCCGCACCTGCGAAAGCCGACCAGGGCGGCCAGGGCCACCAGGGGGACCAGCAGGCGGGCGATCGAATAGGTGAACGCGCCGACCCCGAGCGCCGCCCCCGCTCCCCACCACCACCCGCGACCGCCTCGCTGCGCCTCCGCGAGGCACCAGCAGGCGATGGTCAGGCTGAGGACCATCTGGATGTTCCCCTCCATCACCGTCTGGCTCTGCAGGAAGATCCAGGGCTCGGCGGCGGTCAGCAGGATCACCAGGAGGCTCACCGCCCGCGAGCCGGTCAGCACCCAGGCAATCCGGCCCGCCACCAGGAAGACGGCGATGCCGCAGAGCACGGAGGGCAGGCGCACCGTCGCCGCGGTCAGCGGAAGGAAGATGGTCAGGGGGGCCACCATGTACGTCGCCACCGGCCCCTTGTAGTCCCCGAAGTCCGTGAAGAAGAGGGGGAGGTGGTTGCCGTACTGGTCGACCCCGAAGTGGGCGATGGTCCAGGCGTTGTAGCCGATGCTCGCCTCGTCGTCGTAGAGGCCGGGGGGATCGCTGCCCAGGCGCACCAGGTAGAGGACCGCGAGCAGCGCGGCCGCTCCGACGAAGGCCCACACTGCGGGGTCGCGCAGGCGGCGGCGGATCCGGTCCACGCCGGTGAGACTGCCGCACCGCGGGGCCGGACAGCCGCACGTTGCCCGATCGTCACCGCCGCGTCGCCGCGCTCCGGTTAGGCTGCAGCCCGATGCGAGCCGCGCCTCCCCGCAGCCCTCGCCCCCCGAGCGTCAGCGCGGTGCTCCCCGCCTACAACGAGGAGGCGGTGATCGCCGAGACGGTGCGGCGCACCCACGCCGCACTGACCGCGCTGGCGCTGCCTGCGTTCGAGGTGATCGTGGTCGACGACGGCAGCACCGACTCGACAGCCCGGCGGTGCGAGGAGGTCACAGCCGAGCTGGGCGGCATCCGGGTGGTCTCGCATCGTGAGAATCGCGGCTACGGCGCCGCCCTCCGCACCGGCTTCGAGCAGGCGGCAGGCGACGCCATCTTCCTGATGGACAGCGACGGGCAGTTCGATCCAGCAGACCTCCGGCTCCTCCTGCCGCACTGGAGCTCGACCGCGGTGGTCTGCGGTTGTCGCGCCGAACGCCGCGACCCATTCATCCGCCGGTTGAACAACCGCGCCTTCTTCCGGCTGGTGACGCTGGCGTTCGGGCCCACCGCACGCGATGTCAACTGCGGCTTCAAGCTGTTCTCCCGCGCAGTGGGGCAGGGGCTGACCGCCGACGGAGCGCTGGTCAGCACCGAGCTCCTGGTCAGGGCCCGGGCGCAGGGCCTCGGCATCGTCGACGTGTCCGTGCCGCACTATCCGCGGCTCACCGGGAGGCCCACCGGGGCACGTCCGGCGGTCGTCCTGCGCGCCTTCGCGGAGCTGTGGCGGCTGCGCCGCCAGCTGCGCGGACCGCAGCCGTCCCCCCGTCCGGCACCAGAGGGACGCGATACCGGGAGCCCGGCGGCGGCCCACCCCCACGGGACCTCATAGGGGCTCGCCCGCCAGGATGCCGCCGCCCCCGGGGCCCGCTCGTCGCCATCGCCCTACGAGCGCCGGCGCAGGCCCCGTGACCCGAGTGTCATGGCGATTGTCCGAGTGATGTCCGGCCGTGACCGGTAGCGTTCTCCTCGCCGCCCCGGGAGGGCTGGGAGGCGCGGGGACGAGCTCGAGGGAGGAGGACTGGTGGTGGCCGAGATCGACTTCGCCGACGGGTTCGACGTCCCCGAGCCGCTGGCCTGGGGGCTCACCCCGGGCCAGCTCGGGACCGTCCTCGTCGGGGCCGTGCTCGCCTACCTCGCCATCCACTCCCCGCTGCCCCGCATCGCCGCCGTCCCGCTCGCGGTCCTCGGGGTTGGCGGGGGGCTCACCCTGGCGCTGGCCCGGCGGGAGGGGCGGCCGCTGATCGCCTGGGCCGCCGTGGCGGCGCGATTCTGGACGCGACCACGGCGCGGTCTCCTGGTCGTGATCGACGCGACCGGTGGGCGGGCACCCGCGTCCCGGCGGCCTCTGGTCGGCCCCGAGGCTGCGACGGACCCCGTGCCGCGGGGGTCACCGCGGCCGGCGGTCGCCCGGCCGCGATCGCAGGCCGGGGGGAGTGAGGTGGAGACGAGGATCCCTCTGGTCCTCCTCCCCGAGCCGGTCGAGCAACCGCGCGAGCGCCGGGCACCGGCCTCGGGGACGGGTGCCTGCCTGCCGATCCTCAGCGTCGCCGATGCCGTGACCCTGGAGGCGCCGGCGGCGCTCGGCATGCCCGCAACCGCCGCCACCGCGTGGGTCCCCGGCCCTGACCCGCCGGGATCCTCCGGGGTCGGCCCCGCCACCTCCCTCCGGGCAACCCGCCGGCTCACCTTCTTCTCCCTCAGCGGCGGCACCGGCCGGACCACGCTGGCGGTCGAGGTGGCCGGGCTCCTGGCCGGCCAGCCGCACACCGGGAACGCCTGGGGGATGCTCGCACCGCCTCGGGTGGCCCTCGTCGACCTCGACCTGATGAGTCCCCGCGCCGGCATCCGCCTCGGCGTGCCCACCCCGACGGACTGGGAGCTGGCGGGGTCGGAGCCGGTGGCAGCGGCGGTGGGGAGGCTGGTGGCGGTCCACCGGACCGGCCTGGAGGTGCTTCCCGGCCCCTCCCGGCTGCTCCCGGCCGGTTGCGGCGATCACCCCGATCTGGTGCGCCGGCTCGCCGCCGCCGTCGCCGAGCTGGAGCGCCGGGGCTGCGACACCATCGTGCTCGACGTGGCGGGTGATCTCAGCGCCCTCACCAGGTGGGTGGTGGCGAGCGCCCACGACATCTTCGTGGTCCTCACCCCGACGGCCGGCGGGGTCCACGACGCATACCGGAGCACCGAGGCGCTGCGCCGGCTCGGCCTCCGCCACCGCCTCCGCTATGTGGTCAACCGGGGCCGCGGCGAGCCCGTCCTGGCCGAGGCCATGCTCGACCTGGGCGGCACTGTGGTGGCTGAGGTCCCCGACGACCCCGACCTGGAGGTCGCCGAGATGGAGCACCGCCTCCTGGGCCTCGAGGGCTCGGGACCGACCGCCGCAGCCCTGCGGGCCCTGGCCGCAACGGTCGACCCGCGGCTGCTCGTCCCCGTCCGGCGGGCGCAGGCGCCGGTCGCTCGAAGGATTCTCCGGCGGCGGGCCGGCTGACGCCCCGCGTGCCGCGCCGTCGAACCGGCGATCCCGGGCTGGGGGTCCGGGTGGAGGAGGACCGGGTGGTCACCCTGGACGGCCTCCTGCTGGGCATCCTGCTCTGCGACGAGGTGGACCTCCTCGCCCTCGAGCCCTGGCGGGGGGAGGCGGCGGTGGACGCCCTGGAGACCCTGCTCCGGAGCCTCTCGTCCGAGCTGGTCCTGACCGTTCGGGTTCGCCGCCACCGCCCTTGGTTGGAGGCGAGGGGAGGCCCGCGGTCTGCGTGTGCCGCCGGGACCGGTCACGCCGAGGAGCCGTCCGCCCCGGGGGCGCCAGGGCGTGCACCGGAGCTGCACGGCGCCGAGCCGGCAGCCCTGGCCGCGGCCCTCGACCTTCACTGGCGGCGCCGGCTGGCCGCCGCACCAGTCCTCCACCGCCGGGTGGCGGTGGGGGTCCGCCACCACGACGCCGGGGAGCTGGAGCGCGAGCTGAGCCTGGTGGCGGCGTGCCTCGCCGCCGCCGGCATCCCGGCCCACCGCCTGGCCGGCGCCCCGCTGCTCGAGCATCTCGGGGACGCCGGACTCGACCAGCGCCGTCTGGCCTGGGCCGAGACGCCGCGGCAGGTGTGGATGGGCGAGCAGGTGGCCCGTGCGGCCCTCCTCGACCGCCTCCCGGGTGGCGCGGTCGAGACCGGCTGGCTGGCGGCGCTGGTCCGCTCCCCGGTGGAGTGCGACATCGCGCTTCACCTGGTTCCCACCTCCAGCCGCCTGGCGACCGGGCTGCTCAGCCGGCGGATGCGCCATCTCGGCGCGCACCAGCTCCTGGAGACGGAGCGCGGCCTGGTCCCCGACGCCGCCGTGGAGACCGGGCTCGAGGCGGCCCGGCGGCTCCGTGACCGGCTGGCTCGCAACACCGGCCGGCCACTCCGCCTCTGGCTCACCGCGGTCGCCCTGGGCGCAGACCCCGCGGAGCTCGACCTGGCCTGGGGGCGGCTCCGAGCGGCGTTCGGAGCGACCCTGGGCGGGTGCCGCGCCGGTCACTTCGAGCACCTGGCCGGCACCCTCGGCGTGTTGGGGCTGGGACCGCCTCCCGGGCCGGGCAAGCTGGTGGACTCCCAGTCGGCAGCGCGCTGCGCACCCTGGCTCCAGACCAGCATCGAGGACCCGGACGGCTACCGGATCGGGCGGATGGTCGACAGCGGCCTGCCGGTGAGCGTCGCCCCCTTCGAGGAAACCCACCACGCCAACGCCAACATCGGGATCTTCGCCGCCTCGGGGCAGGGCAAGAGCTTCCTGATCGGGGGCCTGCTGATCGAAGCCCGGCGTCACGGCGCGGAGGCCATCGTCGTCGACCCGGAGGGCGAGTACCGGCAGCTGGTCGAGCGCCTCGGCGGGGAGTGGCTCGACCTGGTGACCGAGGCGGCCATCAACCCGTTCGACCTGGGCGAGGACGACGACATGGCGGCCTCGATCGTCGTGGACGTCTGCGCCGTGCTCTGCGAGGGGATGACGGAGGTGGAGCGGGCTGCGGTCGAGGCGGCCGCGCGGACAGCCCAGGCCGCGGCGCGCGAGTGCGGCGAGCGAGCCCGGCTCCGCCAGTGCCTGGGGCAGTTGGAGCAGAGCGCGCCTCGAGTGGCGCGGGTGCTCGAAAGGTTCCTGGACGGCGGGCTGGCCGGTTTCCTCGATCGCCCCACCGCAAGGGCCTGGGGGCGCCCGCTTCTCGCCGTCGGGCACCGCGAGGTCCGGGAGGAGCTTGTCCCGGTGACCACCCTCCTCCTCGGACGCCTCCTCTGGCGGCTGGTCCGGGCGGCGCCGCGCCGGCGCCACATCATCCTCGACGAGGTGGGCATGCTCACCTCCCACCCCGCCCTGCGCGAGCTGCTGGCCCAGCTCGCCCGGCGCTGCCGGAAGCACGGCAGCTCGCTGGTGGTGGCGACCCAGAACGTCCAGGACCTGCTCCGGAGCGACGAGGGCACGGTGGTCGCCACCAACTGCTCGGTCGTCCTGTGCGGGGGGCATCGCGCTGTCGAGGTGGCGGCCATGGAGCGCGCCTTCGGCCTCACCGAGGACCAGCGCCGCCGTCTCGAGCGGGCCCCCCGGGGCGAGTTCCTGCTCATCGCGGGAGGCCGGAGGGGGATGATCCAGGTGGACGTCCCCGAGGCCTACCGCGCCATGATCTGCGGATGAGTTCCGCGTCTCGCCCGCATGCGGGGAGCACGCCGGGCAGTGAGAAACCCCTTGACTCCACGGACGGCCGGTACCAAGATGTGGGGGCTCCAGCCCGGGCGGACCCCAACATGTGGGATACTGTGGGGGACAGAGTACTCGGTGTGGCCGGGCCCGCCCGCCTGGAGCCGTCCATCTCGGACGTGGGTTCCACCGCCGCGCCAGACATCTCAGCAGAAAGGAATCAGCAGTGAGCGCTTCCGCTTCGCCACCCCCGTCGGACCCGTCCGCCGCCCGGCTCACGGTGGGTGGTGAAAGTCGCCGCGGCGCGCGCCGCAACGGCAACGGAAAGCTCGACATGAACACCAGCGGCCTGCGGATCGAGCGCCGCTTCACCACCCGCGGGGTCCACCCCTACGACGAGGTCCGCTGGGAGCAGCGCACCGCCAGCATCAGCAACGAGAAGGGCGAGCTGGTCTTCGAGCAGCGGGACTGCGAGGTCCCCGCCTTCTGGTCGCAGATGGCGACCAACGTGGTGGTGTCGAAGTACTTTCGCGGCCCGCAGGGGACGCCCCGCCGGGAGACCAGCGTCCGCCAGGTGATCTCCCGGGTGGTGGACACCATCACCGGCTGGGGACGCGAGGGCGGCTACTTCGCCACCGAGGCCGATGCCGAGACCTTCTCCGACGAGCTCTGCCACCTCATCCTCCACCAGAAGATGAGCTTCAACAGCCCGGTGTGGTTCAACATCGGGGTCCCGGGGAGCAGAAACCAGGCGTCGGCTTGCTTTATCAACAGCGTCGACGACTCGATGGAGTCGATCCTCACCCTGGCCAAGACCGAGGGGATGCTCTTCAAGTACGGGAGCGGAACGGGCACCAACCTCTCCGCCATCCGCTCCTCGCAGGAGCAGCTCGCCGGCGGTGGCACCGCCAGCGGCCCGGTCTCCTTCATGAAGGGCTTCGACGCCTTCGCTGGGGTGATCAAGTCCGGGGGCACCACCCGGCGCGCGGCCAAGATGGTGATCCTCAACGCCGATCATCCCGACGTCGAGGACTTCATCACCTGCAAGGTTACCGAGGAACGCAAGGCCTGGGCGCTCATCGACGCCGGATACGACCCGTCGTTCACCGGCGAGGCCTACGCCTCCGTCTTCTTCCAGAACTCCAACAACTCGGTGCGGGTCACCGACGAGTTCATGCGGGCCGTCGAGGAGGACCGCGACTGGCACCTCCGGGCGGTCACCGACCCCACGTGGATCATCAAGACCGTCAAGGCGCGCTACCTGCTGCGCCTGATGGCCGAGTCCGCCTGGCAGTGCGGCGACCCGGGGGTCCAGTACGACACCACCATCAACGACTGGCACACCTCGTCGAACAGCGGCCGGATCAACGCCAGCAACCCGTGCTTCCCGGGCGAGACGAGGGTCCACACTACCGTGGGGCTGCTCCCGATCGCGGACCTGTACCGTCGCATGGCGGATGGCGAGGACATCCGCGTTTACACCCACCGCGTGACGGCCGCCGACCCGGGGGCCGGAGTGGCGGCGACTCACCCGGTCGCGGTGATGCAGACCGGCGTCAAGCGACTCGTCCGTCTCCTCTTCTCCAACGGCCAGGAGCTGCGCTGCACTCCCAACCACCGCTTCTGGACGGCCAACCGCGGCTGGGTGGCGGCTGAGGACCTCGTCGGCAACGACCGCGTGCTCCTCAACGACGCCCCCACCCCGGCCACGGATGCCTCGTGGGCACTCCCCGTCAAGGTCGAGGCGCTGGCGACGTCGTGGAACCGTGGCGGGACCAAGGTTCGCCAGGCGGTCCCCGAGCGATGGACCATCGGCCTCGGCGAGCTCACCGGCCACCTGATCGGGGACGGATGCCTGACCAATGACCAGGCCATCTGGGTCTACGGCGGCGATGACGTCAAGGATGGGCTGGCCGACCGGCACGCGGGATTGCTCGAGGAGCTGTTGGGCGGTCGCTCGCGCGCCGAGATGGCCAACGGCACCACCCAGCTCAGACTCGGAAGCGCCGCGGTCCGTGCCCTCTTCTCGGGCCTCGGCGTGACGGGCGCGCGGGCTCACGAAAAGAAGGTGCCCGATGCGGTCTTCACAGCACCACCCGAGATCCAGGCGGCCTTTCTGCGCGGACTCTTCGGCGCCGACGGCTGCGTCTCGGCCGTCGAGGGTGGTAAGGCCAATCGGTATGTCGGCCTCGGCAGCCGCAGCCGTGAGCTCCTCATTCAGGTCCAGCAGCTCCTCGAAGCCTGGGGGATTCGGTCCCGGATCTACGACGTTGCGACCTGGGACCCGCAGCCCTTTCAGCATCGCCGCAAGGATGGCGAGCTGGCGACCTACAAGGTGCGCCCTGGCTTCGACCTGCGCATCAGCGGCTCGGACATGGCCCGTTTCGCCACCCAGGTCGGCTTCTCCACCGCGCGTAAGCAGCGCTGGCTCGAGGAGATCCTCGGCGCCGTCGGCCGCTACCAGACAAAGCCCACGACCCGGCTGGTGGCCTGCGTCCCCGGCGGGTGGGACACCGTCTACAACCTCACCGAGCCGCTGCACCACTCCTACATCGTCAATGGTCTCCTGGTTGCCAACTGCAGCGAATACATGTACCTGGACGATTCCGCCTGCAACTTGGCTTCGATCAACCTGCTCCGTTTCCTCAACGAGGACGGAGGCTTCGCGATCGACGACTACCGGCACGCGGTCCAGCTGACCATCACGGCCCAGGAGATCCTGGTCAGCAACGCCCAGTACCCCACCGAGAAGATCGGCAAGAACAGCGAGGCCTTCCGGCCCCTGGGGCTGAGCTACGCGAACCTGGGGGCGCTGCTCATGGCGCGCGGGATCCCCTACGACTCGCCCAAGGGTCGCGACCTGGCCGCCTGCCTCACCGCCATCCTCACCGGTGAGGGATACGCCCAGTCGGCCCGGATCGCCCGCGAAGTGGGCGCCTTCGCCGGCTACGCGGTCAACCGCCAGCCGATGCTCCGGGTCATGGCCAAGCACCGCGAGGCTGCTTACGCCATCCCGTCGTCCAACGTCGACGCCGACCTCCTGGCCGCCGCCAGGTCGACCTGGGACGAGGCCCACGAGCTGGGCGCGCGCCACGGATACCGCAACGGGCAGATCAGCGTGATTGCGCCGACTGGAACTATTAGTTTTATGCTCGACTGCGACACCACCGGGGTGGAGCCCGACATCGCCCTGGTCAAGTACAAGAAGCTGGTTGGCGGCGGCATGCTGAAGATGGTCAACAACACCGTGCCGGTGGCGCTCAAGCGGCTCGGCTACGGCGAGGGCGAGGTCGCTGACATCGTCGCCTACATCGACGCCAACGACACCATCGAGGGCGCCCCCAAGCTGCGCGACGACGACCTCCCGGTCTTCGATTGCGCCTTTGCGCCGCGCAACGGCGGGCGGTCCATCGCCTGGCAGGGGCACGTTCGCATGATGGCGGCGGTCCAGCCCTTCGTTTCGGGCGCCATAAGCAAGACGTGCAATCTGCCGAGCAACGCGACCGTGGAGGATGTCGAGAAGGCGTACATCGACGGCTGGAAGATGGGCCTCAAGGCGCTCGCCATCTACCGCGACGGCAGCAAGCGCTCCCAGCCGCTGGCCACCTCGATGGACAAGACCACCGGGGAGAAGGTGCGCATCGTCGAGAGGCCGCTGCGCCGCAAGCTCCCCGCCGAGCGGCAGGCGCTGACCCACCGCTTCGAGATCGGCGGCCATGAGGGCTACATCACGGTCGGCCTCTATGAGGACGGCACCCCCGGCGAGATCTTCGTGAAGATGGCCAAGGAGGGGTCGACGGTCTCCGGGCTCACCGACTCCTTCGCCATCGCGGTCAGCTTCGCCCTCCAGTACGGGGTCCCGCTGGACTTCCTGGTCAACAAGTTCGCCCACATGCGCTTCGAACCCCAGGGATTCACCCGCAACCCGGAGATCCCGATCGCCAAGTCGATCGTCGACTACATCTTCCGGTGGCTGGGCTCGCGGTTCCTGAGCGAGGAGAAGCAGGCGGAGATGGGCATCGTCCGGCGCGACGGAGAGGACAGCGAGCCCCCTCCGGTGGTCGAGGGGCCGGCCAACGCCGCCCAGGTGGTCATGCCCCTCGGCATCGAGCCCGCCTCGCCGACCAGCACCTTCCAGAACCAGGCCGACGCACCATCCTGCAGCGAGTGCGGCTCGCTGATGGTCCGCTCCGGCTCCTGCTACAAGTGCCACAACTGCGGGGCCACCTCCGGCTGCAGCTGATGCCTGCCGATGCCGAGGCGGTGCGGCGACGCATCGCCGTACCGGTGGGGATCAGTCTGAGAGGCCGGGTGGGATCGCGGCTTCGCGCCATGGTAGGTCGACGACTGTTTGCGGTTTGCACAACGTCAACGGCTGCTTTCGCCCCCGATGCGGATGGTCGACGCCGCGATCGAGCTGCGGTGTGGGAGGGCTGAGCACAGGCAGATGGTCATGGTGGAGTCCGAGCCCGGAGCGCTGCTCAACCGGCGGAGGCCTGGACGCCGGTTGTCGTCGACAGATGGGTTGATCGTGCCGGCCTCGAGGTCAGAGAGAAGGCCCCGATCGCACTGGCTACACTAGCCGCCGAGATGGCCCGGTCCGCGACGCCCGCCTCGCCCACGCCGGGGGCGCCCGCGAGCGGACCGGCGCCGCGGGTGCGGACCGTGGAGCTGATCCGCATCGCCATACCCCTGGTGGCGCCGTTCCGCACCTCGTTCGGTGTGGAGACCGCCCGCGACGTCCTCCTGATCCACCTCCTCGGCGACGCGGGCGAGGGCTGGGGGGAGTGCGTCGCCTCCGGGGAGCCCGGCTACTCGTCCGAGTACACCGAGGGTGCGCAGCAGGTCATCGAGCGGCACCTCCTGCCCCGGCTGCTGGCCCGGGAACGGGTCGCCGCCGCCGAGCTCGGAGACGTCCTCGCCGCCGTGCGCGGTCACCGCATGGCCAAGGCCGCCCTGGAGATGGCGTGGCTCGACCTCGAGCTGCATGCGGCGGGGAGGTCCCTGGCCGAGCACCTGGGGGCGGTGCGCACCGAGGTGGACTGCGGCGTCTCGGTGGGAATCGCCGACACCACCGAGCAGCTGCTCGAGACAGTCGCCGGCTACCTGGGGGCCGGGTACCGCCGGATCAAGCTCAAGATCGAGCCGGGAACGGACGTGGAACGCGTGAGGTCGGTGCGGGAGCGGTTCGGGCCGGAGCTCCCCCTCCAGGTCGACGCCAACGCGGCGTACACCCTGGAGGACGCCGAGCACCTCGCCCGGCTCGACGAGTTCGGCCTGGTCATGATCGAGCAGCCCCTTGCGGAGGAGGAGCTGCTCGGCCATGCCAAGCTGGCACGGAGGCTGACGACGCCGATCTGCCTCGACGAGTCGATCACGTCGGCGGCGGTCGCCGCCGAGGCCATCGAGATGGAGGCGTGCCGCATCGTCAACATCAAGCCGGGGCGGGTCGGCGGGTACCTCGAGGCGCGGCGCGTCCACGACGTCTGCGCGGCCCGGGGCGTCCCCGTCTGGTGCGGCGGCATGCTGGAGACCGGGATCGGCAGGGCGGCCAACCTTGCCCTGGCGGCGCTGCCCAACTTCACCCTGCCGGGCGACACCTCGGCATCCGACCGGTACTTCCGCCCGGACATCACCGAACCCTTCGTGCTCGAGAACGGCCGCCTGCGGGTCCCAACCGGCCCCGGGCTGGGGGTCCAGGTGCGACGCGATCTCGTGGACAGCCTGACCACCCGGCGCACGCTGGTCCGGCGCGGATGACGGAGCCGCGTACCGACCCGCCACCGGGAACCGAGCCGCGTGCCGGCCCGTCGCCGGGAACCTCGCCGGCCGCCTCCCGCACCGCGGCGACCCCGCCGTCGACGCCCCGGCTGGGCGGCCAAGTCGAGGCCGCGGCCCGGCTGGCGAGATCCGCCGCGGAAGGCGCCGGCGTGGTCATCGCCGAGGTCCACGAGCTCGACCAGCTCCACGACGTCACGCGCGTCCTCGAGGCCGTCTGGCACCGCCCGGCGGACCCGATCGCCGTCGATCTGCTCCGGGCTCTCGCCCACAGTGCCAATTGCGTTCTCGCCGCATGGTCTGGGGCGGAGATGGTGGGGGCGAGCATTGCCTTCCGGGGCCTCCACGACGGGCGGCCCAGCCTCCACTCGCACATCACAGGCATCGTCCCCGACCTCCAGCTGCGCGGAGCCGGCCACGCCCTCAAGCTCCACCAGCGAGCCTGGGCGCTGGCGAACGGCATCGATGCGGTCACCTGGACCTTCGATCCGCTGATCGCCCGCAACGGCCACTTCAACCTCACCAAGCTGGGGGCCGACGCCGACGAGTACCTGGTGGACTTCTACGGACCTCTCCGCGACGCCGTCAACAGCGACGACGCCACAGATCGCCTCCTGGCCGTCTGGAGGCTGACCAGCCCCCGCGTCGCGCGCGCCCTCTCCGGGCGCGTGCGGACCCCGGCGATCGCACTCCTGCGCAGGGCCGGCGACCCGGTTGTGCTGGACATCGGCGCGGACGGCCGCCCGGTGGCCGCGGAGGTCATCGTCGGGACCCGGTCGGGAAGGGCGCTGGTGCACATCCCCGCCGACATCGTGGCGGTGCGCGGCGATGACCCGGGGTGCGCCGGTGCGTGGCGGCGGGCGCTCCGCGAGGCCATGACCGCTCTCTTCAGCGGTGGTCTGCGGCCCCTGGCCGCGGTCGCCCCCGGCTGGTACGTCTTCGGCCCCGCGGGGTCGGACTGGCCCAGATGACCCCGACCTCGCCGGGACCGGCCGCCGCCCTCCTCGAGGGCCTGCGCCGCCGCCAGACCGAGATGCTCGAGTGCCTGGAGACTCTGGTGAACCACGAGTCGCCGAGCAGCGAGCCCGGCTCGCTGGCATTGGCGCTCGACGCTGTGGATTCGATGCTCGCGCACCTCGCCGCGGCCGGCGGCCGGCGGATCGACGTGGCTGGCGCCACCCACCTCCTCTGGGAGACGGCCCGGCCGCGCGTCCTCCTCCTCTGCCACGTCGACACGGTCTGGCCGCGCGGGACGCTGGAGCGCTGGCCCTTCCGGGTCGAGGGGAACCGGGCTAGCGGTCCCGGGGTCGCGGACATGAAGGCAGGCATCGTCCAGGCGCTCTTCGCCATCTCCGCCCTCGGCACGCCAGAGGGCGTACGGCTGCTGGTCACCACCGACGAGGAGATCGGGTCGCCCACGTCCCGCGGCCTGATCGAGGAGCAGGCCGCGGGGGTCGAGGCGGCCCTGGTCCTGGAGGCCGCCCACGAGGGGGCCCTCAAGGTCGCCCGCAAGGGCACCGCCCAGTACACGGTCCGGATCGCCGGGCGCGCCGCCCACGCGTCGGAGCCCGCCCACGGGGCCAACGCGGCCCTGGAGATGGCGCGTCAGATGCTCGACATCGCGGGGCTTGCCGACTCCGAGCTGGGAACCACGGTGACCCCCACCGTGGCCTCGGCCGGGACGACCGCCAACACCGTGCCCGCCCAGGCGGAGTTCCGGGTCGATTCCCGCGCGGCGTCGCTGTCCGAGCTGGAGCGGATCCGGGAGGCGATGCTCGCCCTGCGACCGCACCTCGAGGGGACCGAGGTGACGGTGTCCGGCGGGGTCGAGCGGCTGCCGATGCCGCGCCAGATCTCGAGCGGGCTCTTCGAGAGGGCGCAGGCACTGGCGGCGACCCTCGGGCTGGCACCCCTCCGGGGAGTGCTCGCCCCGGGCGGCTCCGACGGGCAGTTCACCGCCGCCATCGGCACGCCGACCCTCGACGGACTCGGCGCCGTCGGCGGCAACGCTCACGCCGAGGGGGAGTGGGTCGAGGTGGACAGGATGCCGGAGCGGGCCGCGCTGCTCGCCGCTCTCCTCCGAGACATCCTCCATGAGGCGGCGGCCTGAGGGCCGCACCCCTGCAGAACGCCCCTCAGAAGGCGGGCTCGCCCACCCGCTTGGCGGTGTCGCGCCAGGTGATCGGGCCACCCATGGTCTGGAGGATGGCGGAGACGGAGGTGAGATCCGCCTCGGCCTCCTGGATCGCCGCGATCCTCTCCGAGAGGCGCTGTGCGGCGGCGGGGTCGGTCTCGCGGCGGCGGCGCGCCTCCAGGGAGATCCGGATCCGCCACATGCGCGTCGCGAGGGTGTCCGCGGTCGACGTTGCGATCGCGTGGCACTGCGCGTCCGCCCACTCCAGAAGTTCAGTCACGGGCTCCGTCCCGGCGGTGACGCTCACGAGGCCAGTCTATCGACGCTTGCGAGCGGGTCATTCGCGTCGTCGCCGGGTTCGCGTCGAGGTGTGATCGGGTCGTGACGGTTGTGACCCGGCTCCGACGGTCGTCAGCGCGGCTCCGCCCAGAGGCGTCCCGACGCGCGGCGACGCCCCTCGGCCGCCGCCGCCGGACACCGCTCCCCTCCCTGCCCCCGCTGCTGGCATCCGCGGCCGTGAACGTCCTCGGGGAAGCCCCGCGGGCTCAGTTGCCGGGTGAGGAGAACTCCTCCAGCTCGCCGAGATAGCGCGCTCGCGCGCCGGAGTCGAGGAACGCAGCCTGGAACGAGTTCTCCGCGAGCTTCCGAACCTGCGCGTCGTCGATGCCGAGCCCGGTCCTGATCAGCTGGTAGTTGTCGTCGATGTAGCCGCCGAAGTAGGCGGGGTCGTCCGAGTTCACCGTGACCATGAGGCCGGCGTCGATCATCTCCGGCAGGCGGTGCTCCTCGATCCGGTCGACCACCCCGAGGCGCACGTTGGAGAGGGGGCACACGGTCAGCGGGACGCGCTCCTCGCGCAGACGGGCGACCAGCGCGGGGTCGTCCAGGCAACGGACCCCGTGGTCGATCCGGGACACCCTGAGCAGATCGAGGGCCTCCCACATGTAGCTCGCCGGGCCCTCCTCGCCAGCATGGGCGACGCAGCGGAACCCCTCCGCCCTGGCTCGGTCGAAGACGTCGACGAACTCCGACGGAGGATGCCCCACCTCGGCCGAGTCGAGCCCTACTCCGACGATCCGGTCCCCGAAGGGCAGGGCCGCAACCAGCGCGTCCATCGCCGCCGCCGGGGTCCGATCGCGCAGGAAGCACATGATCAGCGCGGTCGAGATGCCGTGGTCGCGCTGGCTGGTGCCGAGCACCGACCACAGACCCTCCACGACGGTCGCCATCGGCACGCCGCGCTCGGTGTGCGCCTGGGGATCGAAGAAGATCTCGGCATGGCGCACGCCCTGGGCGCGGGCGCGCTCCAGGTAGGCGCCGGCCAGGTCCGCGAAGTCCTGCTCGGCCCGCAGCACCGCCGTGGTGGCGTAGTAGACGTCGAGGAAGGACTGCAGATCGCGGAATCTGTACCTGCGCCGGAGCTCCGCCGCATCGGAGCACGGGAGGGCGACGCGATTGCGTTCCGCGAGCTCGAGGGCCAGCTCCGGCTCCAGGGTCCCCTCGATGTGGAGATGGAGCTCCGCCTTGGGTATTAGGGTTTGCGGCTCAGGGCTTGCCATCGACCACCAGCGACGCGGTGTGCACCACCGTCAGTCAGTGGCCAGTTTGCTACTTCCCTACGGGAGCGTGCCTCATGCCGCGCGCCACGTGGCGCTGAGCCTGCGACTCCTCGTCCACGTGGACGTACTTGGCCCCGCGGAACGCTGACGCGATCGCCGCCACCACGCTCATGACCACCGCGACGGTGAGGATGATGCCCAGGCTCCCCACGAAGGCGGGGCCGATGAGCTGGGGAAAGAAGGCGCGGCTGGTGAGGTGGGCGGCCTGGGTCGCGGACAGGTGAGAGAGCACCGCGGGCCCGAGCAGGGTCTTGAGGGGGTTGTAGCCCAGGAAGGCGGCGAAGACGTAGCCGAGAGGCGGCACATGA